>ENA-UOUE01000276-UOUE01000276.1-compost-metagenome-genome-assembly--contig:-NODE-276-length-43360-cov-9.533928_pt1 | contig 43360 bp, 25 predicted proteins | sample MGYA00238146_ERZ747223 | MGnify/ENA primary metagenome ERZ747223 (study PRJEB28781, sample SAMN06268865) | compost metagenome | isolation source: single cell | place: USA: California, Emeryville, Joint...
TAGCCAGTCACAATGTTTGGAATGCTTACACCGATAATTTCTAGAGCTTCTCAGACATATTAGAAATTTTTTTGAAAAAAAATTCAAGTTCTCATTGTAGTATTGCATTCGTTTTGAAATTTTGTAGGACCACAACCTTGTTTCCATCCACCCAAAAGGAACTTAATAATGTAGGGACGTCTTCACTATAAAGCATGGCTATTTTTGAGAATTTCAATACTCTAACTTGAAATTTCAAAACTAAGTTTCATTGATTGAATCCAAAAAATTTTGCTTTCATTTTCTTCTCGAAACTCTTGCTTAACTTTGTTATTGCTTCGCTCATACTTATCAGTCACTTATTTTCTCATAATCAGTGTTTTATCGACACACAGGGAAACAAGGTCTTTATCATATCTTCACCCTCAATTGATACATAGAAGATCAAACAAGCAAAGGGAATCATTGAATTGAACAATCGACAATCAACCGATTAAAAGGCATTCTTAAAGAAGTTTTCATAAGATTTATCAATCATATCCTTGGTATATCTTGTACATTTAGTTATTGTCTCAAGGTTCCCTTGGCTCGTAGCAGCACATTCGTACAGATACTGCTGGAGATACTGATGCCTATATGAGATGGCTTTCTCTTCGTTTAACAACTTTTCAGTCATCGTTTGCATGCAGTCAGCAAATTTATATTCATCACCCTTCGCTTGCACATAGCATCTTTGTTCGAGATATTGGAATCTTTCCTTCACCTTAGGGAGAAACTTGGCGGCGATATAGCCATCCAGGTACTTAACAAACCCTCTCAAGTCGTTTTCGGTATTCATGCTTACCATTTTTTCAACCCTTCAAAGTTCTCCTTTAAATCTTTTTATTTATTTCTATCGATAATAGGCAGATACCTATTCGAAAATGCCAAGTAAATCCTCATCAAAACATATTAATTATCGAAAATTTTATGCACTGGACTTGGTCGAAATACGTATCTGCCCCAATGAGGACAGCGAATCTCATAACAAGTCAATTATCTTATCGGAAACAAAAAATAATTGAGTTAGAAAAACATTATGTTAAAAATTTCTCGCTGCTCGGACATCCTTCTGAAGTGGTCGTTGCAGCTACTTATGAACAACATGAACAGGAAAAACCTTACTTCAGATGCATTAATAAAATTTTACGAGATCCATAGCTCGGGTAAACATAGAGGGTCCTTTTGCAATGCTCGATACATTTGATGCATGGATTCGCTGAAAAACTTGCCTCAAAATTGGCGATAGCCTCCCCTGTCCCATAATTATATTGGTCAATTGTGATTTTTCTCAAGACATTCGATCCTCTACTTACAAAAAGCGAGTCTGTGTGGCTATCATAGCATATTTCTTCAACGTTTTCTTCTCCTCCTTGCTCATTTTCCCAGGAAATGCTGTGATTCCGTATTAATTCTCCTTTTTCAAATCTCCAAAACTGAATTTCACTGCGGATTCCGCGCAACCCAAACGCCCTTGAGCCAGTCACTACAAACGTTTTATGTTTCTCAGAGTACGGTAGCACAGAGTAGCAAAAAGGCGGGGATACAAATAGCCCAGTTCGAGGAATCTCAGGCGCTTCGAGATAGATACATCTCAAAAACTTCATTGCTACTAAGTCGTAAAGAAGCAACTCGCCTTGAGTACAAATGAGTAATTTCTCCTCGCTTTTGATGAGTTCCAATGTCCTAGGGTAGTCATATCCCTTTAGCGAAATAGTGTCCTTCTTTTGAAGACTATGAAAATGGTATATTTCAATACGATAGGACCTGCCGCTCACAATAATCAAATTACGCTCGACATAAAGCTTGGCTTGGTTGACGTGAAACTTGACGGTGATCCTTCCTTTCTGTTTTGGAGGGCCACGAAGCACAAAAACTATTAATTTTGATGATTGTTTTATAGATGAGCTGTAGCAAGGGTACATCAGAAGGAAATTGCCGTCGTAGTCCATTTGTGCAGAGTGATTTGAGATTGAGCGTGAACAGATGAACTTCCGAGTCAATAGGTTCAAGATTAGTAATCTTGCATCCGAATGAAGAGTTTCTTGGCGTTTACCGACAAGTAGAGCGATTTGGTTGGATCGTTTCAGCACTACTATGTCGCGAATCATTGTAAAATCTTGAAAGTTTATTGAGAAAAGCGGTTGCATCATGGTTATATTGAGAAGTTGTATTGTGTTAGCATAGCCGAGGTCGAGTGATGAATAAAAAAAAAGTTAATAAGTTCTGTCAGAATTGCTGCATATCAAAAATAAAAAGACCAGAAAGTCAGTGGGTTTTTCTGAAATGGCTATGGTGAGGGATAATAATCTCAACTGTTAAGAAATTGATTGATCTGCAGTTGACTTAAACTCAGAGCTTAGAAGAGAGAGAAAAAAAAAAGAGACGAAAGATTCTAAATCCGTTCTGGTACCAAAATAATGACGAGAGCATTTTTATGCATTTTACATATCAGTTATTTTGACCTCATCGCCATTATTCAATCAATCCATCACTCGCGATACCATCTAGGGTTCAAAAAAGACTAAATTGAATATCCAATATCCTAGGAGAGCCTTATCAGCAAGCGAATGTTCAATAGGCAATTTTTGAGGGTCTAACACTTGGTTTTTTAAGATAATTAGACGTATTTTCTTCATTATGCAACTATAAAGTCACTATTTTTTGATATTTAACATAACATGCTCAAATCTCTTCAGCTTTTTCTTTTCAGATTAATTCAATAAGTATCTTTAACAAAATTGCATAATTTCAAGTCATTTGTTTGACAAGCCGACTTCGGCTTCAGAACCTTTGCTCATTTGATCTCTCACTTAATGGATCTTTCCTCGGGTAAGAGAGACTGGAACGAATTGAATCGATATTTCCTCGACTTGGAGACTCCGGCATTCTGTCACTGGATTTGTAGGATTTTGATATCGATTTTGGCTTAAAACTGATTCCTTGCTCCTGCATCACCTTCGCTTCTAGCTGCCTCATCTTACTTTCTCTCTTCAATCTTTCATTATAGAGCCTGTCAAAAGCCGGCGTCTCAAGTTTCGCAGAATCGCGGTTTTTGGCGCTGATGTTGCTGTACCGATTCACGCTTCCTTCATCTCCAAAGTCCGCAGAAACATCCCCCTTCTGCTTCATTCGTATCGTGTCCGTCACGCTCTGACTCCTGGAAAGTCTGTTAGATTTTTTCTCTGAGTGAGAAATAGACGGACTGCGCCTTGAATCTCTTGAGTTTATTTCTCTTTCATATTCCCTCTCTAAACTCTGCTTCTTTTGCGCGTGTCCATACAACCTTGTGAAAGGATCACCTCCACCAACTGAAGATTTCGAATTATATTTCCCAGTCATACTCACCGGGGCAAACGTATACTCCGCAAGCTCTTTTTCTCTCATCTCTCCTTCTTTTTGCGCCAAATTTCTCTTCCTGCGATTTGCTTCCGAATACAGCCTATCGACATGACTATCGAGTGTCTGCCGGAATTTTCTCCTGTCTTGGGTTGGGGTATGAACTTCAGGGTGGAATTTTAGGTCTCTTACTTCGTTTTCGTAGCTATGGAACCTCTTTCTCATCAGCTTCTGTCTCTTTTGCTCTGCCTTTTCGTAAAGTCTGTCGCCTACAGGGGTTTTTGGAGTGGAGAGGCTTGAGTTACTCATATCATCATGTTTTTTGAACGAAGCCTGGGACTTGTGGATATTTGGACTGAACGTTACTCCGTGCATAGCTCTTCTTTCTGCGCTGGACTCAACAAGACTTTCTTTGAGTGGCTTTTTGCGTGTGAGACGGTCGAAAACGGGCGTTTGAAGGATATCTGTCAGATTTTTACTTGGATTTTTCGTCTGGTTTGTCTTCGGAGCAAATGTGCATGAGCTCAGCTCTTTAAGACGATAGATTTGCCATTTCATCGCTTTATTTTCAACGATATTGAAATGGTCCTCATACAATCTGTTGTATCTGGTACTAGATGGTGATACATCAGCACTATGTCGTTCTGTGCGGGTCTGAGAAGGCGATTTATCTCTGTATGAAGACTGATTTTGAGGCTCTGTTGACTGATGGGCACGACTATCAGCCATCTTTTTTTCTAATTTGCTATACATCTCTAGCAACTTGCTCGTCTTTTCACTTGAAGGACTTCTCGAGGGCTGATTTCTTGCTGGCTTCTTAAAGGAGGGCCCTTTTTGTTTCTCAGGCACTTTTCTTCCTCGAGATGAGCTTTGAGTCCGTTGATTTGTTTTCGGCTCATTCTCTTTGTTCGCGCCGAGAGTGTAAAGTTTCTCGATTTCTTGCTCTTCGCCTCCTGGAGAGGATAGAATCTCTCTTGCAGAGTCTTTACGGTTTAGGATTTCGGATTGTTCGGCAGTTGGATGAGCGGTGTATTTGGCGGACATAGAGTGTCTATGAGGAGCTTCAAGTTCGTTAGAATTTTTAGCTGGAGAGAGCAAAATAGAGCGTTGAGATTGTTGCACAGAGAGCCAGTTTGAGTAGAATCGGGTCGAAAAGTCGTAAAAATCGGAGGCGGTTAGTGTCTGCATATGCTTTGCGAGTTCAAAAAGCAGCTCGCGTTGGCTGAAATCGCTACAATTTCTGGTGAATTTCTGTGCGGCTTGCTCGTCAAATAAGCCAACACTGACACAGTAGTCAAAAAACGCTTGGTTACGAGAGCGGCTATTCTCGGACATTGCTATTCAAATCGTTAATTATTTATATCTTTCGTCGCAGAAACAGTTATCAATAAAATTTTTGAAGTTACGCAAGATTTTAATTCTTACATCATAAAACCTTCTCTCAGTCATCTATGTAAATTCAAAGTCTGTTTCTCTTTACTCACCACTCAAGAGGGGAAGAGGTGAGCCTGGATGTGTTCTCCACTTTTGAGCGAGAATACAAAAGACGAATTTCCTCAATCCTTTAAGAGATAACTAACCTCTTGGAGCTATGTCCACATAACATACCTCTTTCCATTGAATTAGAGCGACCCTTAGAAAAGATCTCATGTCTTGAGGATCTGAGGTTCTAGCAATGAGGCAAATGATTTGAAAAACTAGTCATTCATTTGATCCACAGCAGTGAGATAGGTTATCTCTCGAAGAAGGTATAGGAAGATTTCGAAAGCAGCTGAATTTCTTCTGAGAAAGAGCCGAAATAACTTCAGTTCAACATACTTTGCCATATCTTCAGATACTTTCATTTGGCTCGAATCAGAGGGAATTGACGGGAAATTTAAGATAATGTGTAAATAAATACAGTGATAAATATAGCAATCTGAGGTCTCTCAAGATGTGGGAGTAAGAAAAGCTCTTTTGAAAGATTTTGGGAAAAAAATAGCAGATTCTCCTAGTAATCTTCATTCAGTAGTGAAAGCGTTTTTTCTAAAGATAAAGAACAAATTATGAAACAAGATTTGAAATTCAATCATTTGTATTGTGCTATTATGAATAAATCACTCTCTTTGAGAGTCGATCTATCTAATCTTTAGGTAAAATTACATGAGATTTATTGGAATATAAGAATTTTCAAAGCCAAATCACATCATATTACCGAATGGAAAATGATTGGCACCTAACAATACATTAGAAAAATTAATAGGAAGCAAATGATAGAGAGTTCTATCATTCGTTACGGCAGACGCACGTTATAATAATCGTATAAACATCACTATAAATTTTTATTTACATAGTTTCCTCAAAGGCTTTGTTGGCCTTCAGAAAATACACTTCGGCTTTCTTTCCTTTACCAGCTGCTTTGTATGCATTCGCCAGACCTGAAAACAGCTTGTGCGCTGTTCTTGGATTCGATTTCAAAATCTGCTGACCAATCTCACTTTCAGCAAACTCCAACACCTCGATCGCCTTTTTAGTTTGGCCTGCTTTTATATATTCTTGTCCTATTTCGATTTGAAGCACATGCACCTCGGGATGATCCTTCCCATAATTAATCTTCAATATCTTCAGAGCCATTTCATACAAGCTGATCCCTTTATTTGAATCATCCATCAGAAGGTAAGTATATCCTAAACTTCGATAGCTGTTGGCTATGCGTGGGTGATTCGAACTCAGCGTCTTTATCCGAATGGACAACGCGCTTTGGTGGTAGAACAACGCTTTTCCTATATCTTTCAACTCACAGGAGATCAGCCCCAACAACTCAAGCGAATCCGCTATTTCAGGAGTCTCGTCTTGTTTCCTCACTTTCAAAATATCAAGACCCTTGATAATTGCGTCTTGGGCCATTTTATAAGACTTTTTCGCTTTGTGGATATGGCCGATTAAAATCCAGACTTGCGCCTCCTCCTCAGAATACGCACCAAACGATCCTTTATAAACAGCGATTGCTTCTTCTGCGCTCCGAAGAGCTTCCTCGAATTTCTGCAAGATCAAGTTAATTCTGGAAATATTAATCAAAGCGTCTCCAATATCGGCATGGTACGAACCATAGAGCCTCCTGGATATTTCGAGGTTGAGCTTTAAGTTCTTGTAGCTTTCTTCAAAAATTCCCAGTGCAAACTGAATGATTCCAATTTTGCCATAAGCATGCGCCAAATCCGAAGGTTTTCCGTTGAATCTCTGGAGAGTTGAGAGAAATTTCTGAAAAGCGGATAGAGCATTGCCGTAATCGGAGTTCTCATAGGAGGCCTCGCCTTCAGTGACGAGTTTGTATGCCTTATCAATCTCATTCTTCCTTAGCAAGATGTCTTCGTCGCTAAATTTGTCAAGGAGACCGCTTAATGTCTCGGTTACCTTTTCAACGCAAGGCCGATTCCAGGGATCAAATGAGACCATAGAACCGATTAGGTTGCCGAGTTCAAAGTCCACGTCCTCTTTTAAATTTTTAATGAGTGTATCTTGTTCTTCTTCATAAACCTTGGTCTTAGGAGACATAATTCGGAGGACATGAGTGTCTTTTCCAAAGAGTTCCAGGCCCAGCATACCCAAGGAGAACACATCGCACGCGAAGTTATCAATGCCTGAATGAGACTCATTCTGTTCTGTGTCTCTTTGCTCCGGGGCCAAATATTCTAGACTTTTTAGGCTATCTGGACTATAATCAGCTTGCGTATTTAAAGATTTTTGTAACGTATGGAAATTAGTAATTTTGTAACTCCCTTTAAATTTAATCACATTTGATGGGCTTACTTTCCCGTGATAGAGATTGAGTCTTGTCTTTGCGCTGAAGAGGGCATGAGCAATGCCATAGAATATATTGAAAGCTTCCGCAGTCGAGAATTGTTTTTCTCGAAGCTCCTCTGAAAGACTTATCTCATCCAAGTCTGTTCCATAGTATACTAAATATGGCTGCTCATTGGAACTCGTGAGGATGTCGTAGAGCGAAGAAATATTTGGATGGTCAAGGCTTTGCAAGGATTTCAGAGTAGATTCACAAGTATCGAGTTCTTCCAGCGAAGAAGCCCGGATAATTTTAATTGAAAGTTCCTCCTTGCTTTTAGGCGTCATTCCTACGAGGGTAGAGCGTTTCCTCCCGGATCTTACCCATCGGAGGTTTTGATACCCGCCCAGAGGTTGTGGAAGTTCCTCTTCAGGAAGTGCGATTTTAATCGGAATTTTCGTTTCCATGTTAGAAGTTATCTCAGGACTTTTTAGAATAAGTTCAAAATTACGATTTTTAAATATTTTTTTAGATTTGTGTTTTCTGAGCCTAAAATAAAAATCCTGAGCAGAAAAATGTTGATCTATTTCAGAAATACAGAAAATTTGATTCTATTGCCATCTCTCATTCTATCCTGAGAAAAAATAAGCCGAAATAAATGTTATTTCTTTAGACTTGGGTGGCCCTTTCTCGAATTAGTGTAAATGGCATTGTAGAGGCAGTGAATAATTTGATAATTTTTGTTGGTTATCACTGATCAGAACCGATCTAACACGAAACGCTATTCTGATTATCCTCGTGTTACTCGGGAATAAGCAATAGCCTCCAATTAAAATCTCGCTGATCTCGATCTCAAATCCTGTTATTATTCCCATTATATAGGTAAATAATTGATAGAAATTCTTAAAAATGTATCAGCTACAATTTAGTGTGAGTACTTTCAAGTAGAAATAATGGGCAGCTTAGTCACAAGCGGTGGGTGGCTACATAAGTAAATAAGCTTCTACAAGAAGGCCTTTGCATGTGAGAGACTCAGGAACACGACTTTTGGAAATCAAAATTTGAGCAAGTGGAAGAATGGTAAAAGAAAAAATACTCGAATCACTGCCTTGGGCAATTAATTGATTGTTTGATTCGTGTAAATTGTTATGAGAATTAGAATTATAGCATTTAAATTTTTGAAGAAAAACCGAAGTTTGAGCAACATTGTCGATAAATTTAGGTCTTAATTCGGAGCTAACTTTAGCTGTAAAGCTGATTTATATTAAAAAGAGAAGTTACATTATCTTTTGAAAGATAATAATTTTTTGATGAAACTGCTAAATAAAAAATGTGTTCTGAGAGACACTCACTAAATTCTCTATATCTATATCCAATTTCTGTGGCAAAATAGAGAGAGACAATGAAGACAGGAGTAAACTGGTTTAGTGACGTGAAACTGAAAAGTTTGAATGAGTTATCATGAGAATAGAGTTATGAAACTTGCTGAAAGTTACATATTTTGGATCTTTTGGAAGTAACTTTGAAAGCCCATTCTTTATGAAATGGAACTGGACTATAGGTTTAAAACAGTGGAATAGTAAAGAAAGGAGGACTGAAATGCCTACTTCTCTGAAATTCTGAGTGATCAGGCAATAAGATGAAAAATATAAAGATATTGTGCTACTTGCAGGATGAACATTTGTCGGAATCCATTCAACCAATGAAGAGGAAGAAATATTCGCATATTAGGTTAATTTCAGGCACTTCTCGTATCCATTATTTTTAATTTGAGTGTCTGTCCAATTCGGCAGTAAACAATGCCAAAATGGGAGTTTTCTGTTTGTTTGAAAATAATGTAACTTCGATTATGTTTTATTTAACGTTGTCGTGTTAATTCTATTGCAACAGACAAAGCCCCTGAGATACAAACTGCAATTTTTAAACCAACTTCATTTATTCTTTGCTTAATTTGCATATATCTTGCACGAAATGTTTAATACGATTAGACATCTTTAGCACGAATGCAGAATTTTATAAAAGTGTAACATAACAATATTCAGCACCAATTTCCAACGTCTGTAAAGATATGGCATCATTTTATGTGTGAAACGCTTTCAAAGCAGAATCATGCAGACTGTCAAATTAAATTTCTGCCTCTTCTACTGACAAGTGCACTCAATCATGCCTTTCAACAGCCGTTTAACAATCGCAGCTTGACTTCTTCGGCGCTGGAGGTTCTCCGAGCAGTACACTGGATTTCGCTGATAAATTAGTTAAGGGTTCTGGTTTCGAGTTTTCTCTCTTGATGAGTTCCAGGCAAACATTCTCAAATAATTCGTTTATCCCTCTGTTAGCTTTAGCACTTGTCTGGTGAAAGAGAGCTTTGGCCTCTCTGGCATAATCTGAAGCCGTTTTTGGATGGACTTGCTCTTCTTCAATTAAATCCAATTTGGTCCCCACAATCACCCGCAAAATGTCCTTAGACGTGTTTACTTTGACCTCTTCGTTCCAATTTTGTAATGTTGAAAAAGAATCTGCACTTGTGATATCATACACTAAAAGCGCAGCATCGGCTTTCTGATAATAAATCTTTGCAACAGCGTGGAATTTTTCTTGTCCAGCAGTGTCCCAAATTTGCAATCTAACGCGTTTTTTATCCACAATCAGCGATTTTTCGACAAATACTGCTCCTATCGTTGCCGATTCTTCATCTGAGAAATGATTATAAATGTATCTCCGAATAAGACTAGTTTTCCCGACTGAAGATTCCCCAATGGCCACGATTTTGAAGATTTTCTCTTGTTCTTGCATGCTTTTGAATGTTATTGAGTGTGTTCAAGAGGTGATTTAAATTCTTTATTTGTTACCGTGATTTATTTGAACTAGTGCAATTTAGTTAAAACAATTGACTTCAAGAACCATTGAAATGCCTCACGACTAGCATTTTGATAAAAAAATCTTTATCGGTTAGTTACATTAACACTGAGGGACCTCCTCTAATCAAAGTTATTTTCTGTATTGCGTTTACTAGTAAACTCAGTTCTTGTCTTCGAATAATTGTTTGAGTAGATTTTATTGAAGAACTGAATGACGACTGAGATCTCTTTCCATAATCGTCCAAAAAGAAAGGTCCCAGCCAACAGATAGAAGATTATAATTGTTTATATTATTCAGAATTGACATGATTACTGCTGAGATCCCACGATGTCCAAGGTGCTTCTCGAATTTCGATTCTGAGAAACACCAACCTAAAATATTATTTTGCTGCGGAACTAATTATTGTGAAAGATGTCTATTTGATGCAAGTAAAGTCCATTCTTTTATTTATTGGTTTTCTAATTTCCTTTCCCATCATCAAGTCTTCAACTACCGATTTTTCCAATGCCAATGCTTGAAGATATACGATGGCCCGGAGTTTTTACAAGGGCTTTGGACGAATGAACCTCTACGCGAATTACTTGATTCAAATGTCAAACAACCAAATTTAAGACCCAAATCTCCAAACTTTCCTCGAAGCAAATCGCCGATCTATACTCGAACCAAATCTCCCTGCCCTCAAATGAGAACACCCTATGTTAACCCTAGCCCGATTCCTTGCTCAGGATTTACTCAGCATTCTCAGCCGCGATATGATTCCTCATCTCTGATAGGACAAAATTTCAAGTAACACCGATGAAGCCTATTATCTCTCTCACTCATAACTAACTAGCGTCACCAATTCTAAAATAAAGTTTATTCAAGACCCTCTAATAAATACTACTATCAATAGCCGTGAAGAAATAAGAAGTAGTGACTTACATGACAGAAATAATGATGACAAATTTTCTAGAAGAACCTTCGATAGCGACAAATTTTGATGAGAACTTTGATGCACAGACCGAGTTTAGAACCCTAAAACTCGGGGATGGTTATTCAGATCCTAGGGCTCCAACAATTGATTATAGCTATCAAAAATCGCCAGAGTTATGCATATTGCCGAATTGTATTAATTTCAAAATGGTTTTTCGTGGGGCTATCCAGCCATTCTGCAGCCCTTCCTGTGCGAAAAGATATGAAGCAATGAATGTTGCTTCGCAACAGAGTCAATTGCACGTCAGTCATGATCTAACAACTCATTTCAGTAAGTGTCTTCAAAATTTTGGGAAGTAACTCGTTGATTAGATAGTATAAATCTCATGGATCTCGAAGAGGTCGCTCAACAGAAGTATCCTCATAAATTTGGCAAGACGACCAGCTTTCAATCGAATCTCTTTACGATGAAAAAACCTACAATTCGATCAGATACTGATGAACGAGTGAGCAGATATAGCGAATTTTCGAGTAATCTCGTTATCGAAATTTCTTCAAATTGATTAGATTCCTTAGAAACATCTTCATTGTCTAGCTATCCCTCATTTGGTAGCCAATATTCACTCCATTCACAGAACACTTTCGAAGAGAATATTGACCCAAATTTGTCGCAACCGGCTGACATCAACAGAATCTTGGCTAACCCGCAAGAACAATGCCTAGCTGAAGGGTGCGCAAGACCGCGTATGACCTATAACGGTCAAAAATGGCCTGTTTGCAGCATAGGCTGCATGAGAATTTGGCAAGAACACAGAAAAAAGCAAACTTAACCTCAGCAAATACTACATATACCTCCTCATAATTGAACTAATTTAGCATATACTAGTCATCTAAGCGACTTGTTATACCTCATTTGTATGCACTCAGACTTGATTTATCTTAAAATGTGAATCATTCCACACTCATTTGCTTTACTTAGATGTCTAATTTATTACTATTTTAACCGAATGAACTTATTTCTAAACTCCGAATAAATTCCTTATTTCAAGTAACTATTTTTTAATAAGAGTATTATTATTCTATTAGCAATATTAGCAAACATAACAAGGCAACACGTAATTCATGACATGGTATACTATATTGATGAGAGAGTATATTCAATTCTAATCAACCTCTTCACCCCTTGCATATACGAGTAATGACCATACAGAGCAATTTAACAGAGTGTTGTAAAGGAAAAACCGGCTCACTATCTTCCATCAGGTAGAGTCGAACGGAAACGAAGATAATCTTGCACGTTGAAGTTAGGATCTTCAGTTAAATCTTCCTCTAGAAAACAATTATAATAGTTAGAATATACTTCATCTATTCAGGATAACAAATTACCTTCTTGCATCTCGTCAGGCGCCATATATTCTTCTTCATCATCTGAGTTCTCTCCGCCTGCAGGTGGTTTGTAATCTTCATCGTTTGGATCGTCATCGCCAGTTGCAATTATTGGATTGAGATTCAATCCGAACGTGTTTGTTGTTGAAGTTTGAAAACTGGGAAAAGCCTGCATAGAACCGCGTTGAGGTTCTTGGAAACCAAACGAACCCTGAGTTCCAACCCCGAATGAAGTCTGATTTAACGTTGGAACTCCACCATCAAAGAGACTCCTTTGCTGGAGTCCTGTGCTGAAGAGAGAGCCGGAGAGAGGCGGCTGAGACATTTGTGTGAATGAGTTGGAAGAGAAATTGAGGTTGTTCTGAGGGAATAATGAGAATGTTGGATTAGGTTGGGAGATGCCTCCACCGAAGAGAGAAAAGCTCTGACCTCCAAAGCCGGAGCCTTGAGAGGTGATTGGAGTGCCGAAATTAGGCTGGTCACCGGTATTTTCTAGGTCCATTTTCAAAATCTGAAAAATATTTCTTCTATCGTTAATCACCCGCCAATTTGTTATTTATAATAACACGCTCTAATAAAGCTACTTAACTGATTAATTAATCCAGAAACTTTTTATTATCACCTGCTCAAGCTTTTTTGATACGAATGAAAGTTTTTGTAGATCAGAATTCATGAAGTGAGGAAGAGCAGCTGTATTTCATGGTTTTCTAAGGCCTTCACCTTCAAGGCTCTCACTAGTAGCTTTGAATAGGACGATTGCTTGAGAGAGAGAAGAAGAAAATGTTGAAATAAAACTATCTAAGCTCATGTATTGAGAAGATAAGAATGCAAAAGAAAGTAAGTTTGAAATGAAAAGAAATCATGAATTTAGTTGGTTATATGCTTGCAGAACTTCTCAAATTTAATTATGTAAGCCCTTTTTTCAACTCTGAGTTGCTAAAGAATTAACCATTTCACTAAATCATCTATCAAGCAGTTACAACTAAATATAAGGAGGCTCGTACTTCATGGCTTTTATAAAAAGCACTTAACAACAATAAAAGTATTATGAATGAATTGATGTTTACTGAAATACATGCTTTTTGAATATATTTTCTTTTCTGGAATTTTGAGGAGTCGGACACACAAAGAGGAAAGTTTTTCAATATTACTGGCCACTCACTAAATCCCATTTCGAACAACGTTGTGATCGTACTGCGAGAGGATTCATTCTGAGAATCTGATTGGAGAGGGAAAAAAATTAAAGTTTCAGATTCCTTCTGAGAAGCTAACTCAATCAACTTAATATAAAACCACAGGATTAGTGTATAGGAGAAGTATTCAACAATTAGGGCTTACTTGCTTCGAAGCAATAAAAAACGATTACAGTTTCTCAATATACGACTTTATCTAAATATCAGTAATGAATCTAGTTTCCATTGCTGTTTAATTTTGTTATGTTAATTCTTTCCAACCAAAGAAAGAGTTAAAATCAGTTGATCTGTGCGCAATCCAGCAGCTTAATTCGACGTTGAATTAAGGAAGACATCGTTATTCTTTGAAGCAATGAGCTTTCTGTTGGATCTTCTTTCCTTCTTGGGTGTAACCTGAATTTTTCGAATTCTGAAGAGATCAAATTTGTTGACTCATTTCTGTTACAAGGAGAGCTCAGGAAAAGACCTTGTTGATCAAGAAAGTCTTCGATTGAAGCGAACATCTCCAAAGAATAGCCGTCAATGCAACGGTTTAGATGGTATTCTTCCTGATTGACTACGTTGAAAGTTCGAGTTTCACCAGCATCAAGATCTTTCCTTGAAATTGAATTTGTTTGTTCTTTATGGTCTGTTAATGGTGACGTGCTGTTAGGCATATCTGACTCAATCTTGCAGAGACCTAAATTTTCCATGATCTGACTTTTCTTGCTATTGAATTGCAAAGCTACTTATAAAAAACATATTTTAGTGTTCTAGTAATAAAGGAGTTGAGAGAGAATTGTTCCTGTGCTCCCGATTTGTTTACAGGATTTATATGTAAACGAATTCAGTAGCGCCACTAGATTATTTATATCAAATAACAAAACCATCTTAGAATTGTATTCTAAAATGCAGAACTGACTTGATCAGTAAACGCTTGAATATATGTGTTCGCGAATTGAAGGAAATCTGCTTGATTTTCAAAGAGTCAAAATATATTCTTGCAAGTGCGAGGAGAAAGAGTGTTCGAGTGTTGAGCTGTCTTAAAAGAACCGCTTGAATTGCATCGCTTTTCATATGTTTATTGTAAAATATTAAGCGATTGTTGGATTGCTTGATTCTGCATAAAAATTTAATTTAAGAAATTTCTGAAGTGTTCCAATAAATTTAAGAGAAAAGTATAAAGAATTTCAATTTTCGGATGAGGAATTTGGCGCAATACAATAAGCGTAGTTATTTATGGCTCAAGGATGAGGTCTTATTGAGAGCTTTCATGAACACACCAATGATCTCCGTGAATGATGATGATATTCACGATTAAGTTTATGAGACTCGATTTTTCCTAAGTCTTTGTTTCTTTGAACTTTCTTTTTCTTTTGAATCGAAATATATTCCGATTTTTACCGTACTAACAAAATATTTAGAAACGCTTCAAATTATGTCCGAGTATGTAATGGCTACAGAACCTTAAAACAAAATTCATACACAAAGTTAACACTAAATAATTCGAAACGGAAATTAAATACTTCAATATGTAAAGCTCTACCTCTCACACACAAAGTTTGAGTACGAAGGAAAAATAGATGGCTTTCATGCATTGAGTGCTAACTGCAGGTTGACAAATTCCTCCATTTTGACCAAATTGTTTATCATAGGATTCTGATATTAGGACATACAGAGTGAAAGAGACGCAAATTATCTGCAAACTTCGTTTTAATTGGATTCAAACAATATATATCTATATCAGGCACTAATTCGCTAAGAATTGTTACATTTCTACAAGTAAACGTGATCAGATCATAGAATTTCGTAATATATAATAATCTAAGGAGTTGCTGAATCAAACGTAAAGAGCAGCCTAATAAATTTTAATTACAGTTTGTATGCCTTGATTCAGAGTATCTAAATAAGGTTTGGGGCTGTTTGAACTCTTGCACGACGTCGAATTAGTGAAGACATGCAAACCCTCTGAAGGAACGAGCTGTCGGTGGTATTTGGTTTACTTTTCGAATTTATGTTGACTTCCTTGACTTCAGTAAGCACCATGATTTGCGGTCTATTTCCGGAGTTTTTTAATTCGAAAGAACCCAAACGATTTGTGACAAATTGGGGAGTCGAAATAAAAACCTTTTGCTGGTCGAGGAAGGAGTCAATTGAATCAAACATCTCCTCAGAATATTCATCGCAACTACCTCTTTTAACACAGATGGCATGCCTTAGTTTGACTGTGTCACAATTTTCATTCGCGTCAGGAGCCCTACATGATGCAGAATCCGGCCTTACATTGGGACTTTTTTCAGCAGTTAATAATGATGACATTTCTGTTTGTATATCATCTGACTCTACCACCTTGAGGCTTCTGAACTTTTCCATCATCTAGCGTTACCAAACAAGATTTTCAGCTTAGGCAGCAAAGTTAGCTTTTTTTAATGTTATAATAATATAACCGAATTTTTCTCTATAATAAGCCTCTAATCCAGTTCGTTCGTGACCTTTAATTTTCTTTCGAACTTACCAAAAGAATTCGAAGGTCTTATTTTCATATCATTTCGATTCGATGCTGTCAGATTCAGTATTCAAAAGACCTCAAAACAATGAAAAAATAGGTATGTTTCGAATGAGTTTCGAAAACAAGTTAGAAAATTTAACACTGATAACCCACGGAGAGAGTGTTATTTTACAATAATCTCGATGAGCAATGGGATAAATGAAAATTTCTATTCTACAGCCAGGGAGGGGTGTTTACAAAACTGAAATTAGAGAGGCACATTCGCTCAACACAGGCTGAATTGTGAGTGACCGCCATTAAGAATGCATTTGGAGCCAAAAAGTTTTGAATTTAAATGTTTCTAATTAGAATATTCAGCAACATTTTTCCGAAGTTTATTTCTTCAAGAATAAATTTGTGTTTTGATTATTTTTATACAATAGAAACAGTTTCGAATGCTTGAAGAAGATAGTAGTCGATCAATACTCAGGTGAATAATATTGATAACAGTCTGTTAGCTCTATATACCGATAGAATCATGCTATTGCCTCTAAAAATCACTTGAAGATATTCGTGGAAATGCATTTTGAAGGCAATCTTTTATTTTGAAAGTTACTGAGTTCGAGATAATCTGCAATTTCAAATTCAAATTTGATATCATTTTGGCGGCTGGGAGTCTAGAAACCCAAGATAATATAAACATTTTGCAAGGATTTGAAATATGATGATTACTTTCGATTTGGAAAATCTATTATGAGCTAAATCTCATTCTGTCATATAAATCATATTGGTATTTTTTCTTCATTTATAAAATTTGCTTAGGTGAGGAGTAGTTTCTCTCTCTGCGAAACCAATCGTTTTGCTATTTTCACGAATACAACATAGAAATGAATAAGTTACTTCAACCCCTCGCAAATAGGCATTAAATGTTTAAAAAAAAAGAAAACCAATCAGGCCGTCGGCACGAATGGATGCAGATCTTACCTTATTCATCCTCTATGTCCATCAAGATAGGAGAATAACCTTTGAATAATTAAGATGCTTGCGCTTCAGCTCGCGAATCCAGTTTGGACCGTTACCTATACACATGTTATGAGTACTCACTTATCTTCAAATCTAGCCCTTAATTTACAGGATTTCAAACAAATCAGCCTCTATATCTCATTCTCAAGCTCAATAAGAAATCAATCTCCGTTATACCATAACTGGAACGAACTTGCAGGCAGGGCATTTTTTGGCACACTACCGTTCTCTAGTCGACATAGCTTCAAAAATAGTGGTTCATTTCCAAAAGTCAGCCAATTCAGTTATTATTTTCTCCAAATAAGATCAAACAATTTTTATTTATCTCTAAATAATGAAACTTTTAGCGAAACTACTAATTTTATTGGAACAAATAAATAAGGTCTGAGAGACGCGATTAATAGTATGTCCGTATCAGACAGATTAACAATCAAACTCGAGCCCTCTCGTAGCAATAGCAGAAACGCTCTCTTCGAAAGCCCTGCTGCTAGATTATCTCATTTATCTCGTAGCAGCTCAACTAATTCACCTATGTACTCACTCGCAAAGCTGCAAGCGATCAAAGCAAATCCTTCCTTTCTCAACCTCAAATTTTCCCAAGCTATGGACTCCAACGGCAGCAGACCACCAACTCGAGGTCTATTGACCTCTCGAGCCTCTTCAACGAAGCGAGAGATCGAAATCGATCCCACCAATCTCTCGAATCCACCGAAACTCAAGCGCAACAAGAATCTTCCTTCAGCAAAGAGACAGATCGTCGTTGAAAAATATCTGAAATCAGCAATGGAACCTTCCTCAGCAAAAGCAAATCTCGACTTAGTGTGGTATCAGACGTTGAAAGAACCTCACTATGAGGATTATAACGAGCTAACACCGTTCAAACCATCGCCCAGCATCGGGAGGAATTCTATGATTATATCAAGCAATCAGCTCTCTGCACCAGTGACCAATCGGCGTCTGAAAGGCCTCGAAAGACAGAATTCCCGTCGACTCATAGAAGCAGTCAAATTGAAAATACCCTCCACAGGAAGCGAGTCTGCTTTCGCTTCAAATCCAGGGTCAGCACTAAAGATCCCACAAGAAACAACTGACCGAAGTTTTAAACAAATAGAGAAACTTTGTGATTCGATAAGAGATTTTCATAAAATGATTGAATACATGCAAAAGACTAAAGTGAACATTTTACACGAGCAAAAGCAATTGCATGATTTCGTGCTCACGTTTGTAAAGGAGTTTGATTTTATCGCAAAAACTCCGACGAAGCAGGTCAACAAAGAAAGACTTATGACGTTTCAAATCGCTATTGAAGGGAAAGTTGACGAACTGAAGCAAGTGCAAGACCTCCTCCAGGATCAAGCAAGAAAAATTAAAAAGCTCTGTGCTAAAAGCGGATTTAGCAGCATCATTCCCAGCATTCTTAGCATTAATGAAGCCAAGGAACAAAATGAACCTTTCAATTTCAGTATAATGAGAAAGAAAACTGAAAACTTGAAGCATGAAGTTGAATTGTTGCAGTCAGAACGAGAAAATTCTTATATGATGTCACGCGACCAAGGCAGGGTCAGTGCGTCTCCAAGTCCGAGCATTCGATCACGGTCCCCGGGAAGAAGCCAAACAGCTAGTCCTACAAGGGCGTCTCAACTGCGGCATTCAAATTCAGAGAATAAAGATTCATTAGCAAAGCATATGACTTTCTCGCATGTTCTTTCTAATTTCAACCGGAATTCGAAGAGAACCAGCGACAAGCATTCAGAAGCAGGAACGAGTTTTTCTAAAGGAAGCGAGGATAAACCCATAATTGAGCATCCTAAAGGCAAAATTGAGCTAAATTTGGTGGTGAAAGAGGAAGCTACTAATGAGAACAGCGAAGAAAACACAGAGACGCCCAAACTGAGGACTTTGGAGAAAAAAGTTAATCATAAAGAGATGCAGGTGTTCTTTACATCAGTTATAGAGAGGCTAGAAACAAGACTCAAGACCTTTTTGGGTGAAGTCAAAGTTTTCCAAGGGAAAGGCTCGCTGACGAACCTCGAGAATCAAGATTCGCCGAAAAATAAAGTCCTAGCTGCACACATTCAGAACGGAATTGACTCGTTTTTAGAGAACTGCGAGCGATTCCTCAGGGACCACGACTACAAACGAGATAATTTTCTAAAGAGTCTTAATAGTTATTTTTCGGATATTGAAGAAATCATCAGCTCAAACCTCTTGAAGTTGTCTTCATTGAAGCATTTGTTATCCGCCTCAATAGAGAAACTTATCGAAATATTTAAATTCAAGACCAAGGTAACTCCTCTCGAAATGGGCGATAGTGAAGTTAGAAAATCATTTTTACAAGGGTTTACGCAGCGGAAGACTCAACTCGAGCATATGCGAGAGGCTATTTTGTTTATTGCGCAACAAATCGCGAATTCCTTGCCTCCGATAGAACATGGAGCTGAGCTGCACGAAGACTATCTAAGTAGTCTTCGCGTCCGAGCAAACCAGTTGCTTAGAGGAGTGCACTATCTCTCAAAGCTTGCAGAAGTCGACGCCGAATTTGACAAGTCGGTCTTTTCGTCAGCGAATTTGTCGAGAAAGATAAAGGCTGCGGTAGAGGAACTGGAAGAAATGCTTCAAGCGGAAAAGATACCCCCAGCAGACAAATTCGAGAACGCCCTCGATTTGGTAAAGGAGCTCTCAATTTTGAACCAAAATTGTAAAGTCATGTTAAAAGAGCTCAACTTTTACGTCACCTATCCATTTCTAACGGCAGCCTTGGAAAAGCCGATTCGTATTCTCACTGAGTTGCAGGATGAAGGTCAAACTCAAGAAACCAGCTCAAGAAAAACAGTAGAAAAAGCAAAGGAGACGATTGTTGTTTACAATAACAAAGTGGCTGCTGAAACAGAGGCAGTAGAGTCCAAATTCAATGGATTTGTTGACGATCAACTTATCCAAAAGAAGCAATATCTTGATTTCAGCTCTGCTCGGAACTATCAGAAGCAGCTCTTGGAAATACTTTCATTGATGGCCGCTCCGAAACAAAAAATCGAATGGCTACACAATCAAGCGTACCCTTCATATATCGTATTGCTTCCAAAGCCAAGCGATAAACTCAAATTGATAAAAAAATTCGAAGAGAAACTTGACGCCGTTTTCAACCTTTTGAACATAGGGAACGTCTTAAACGCTGAGATCCTACTCGACTGCCTCAGGGACGCTACTTCGGAAGACCTGATTGAGAGGCTATCGGGTCTCAAGGAAAACTTGAAAAAAGAGCTCAGAGAAATCGAGGTGGTAGCGGGATCCCCTGTTGTTAATTCCCACCCCTATTACCAGTCCATCGCTCATAAGATCCTTCTCATCATGACAAAATTTAAGGCGATGCTTACGAAAGTATGGGAACTTGTTGATAAGATCAACAAAGCCTACGCGACTTTCCGTGGGGCAACAGACAGCCCTTTCTCCTCTGGAGAGGTCGAACTGAGGGAGTTAACGAACACAATTCAGTGGCTGTACGCTGGATTTGCTACTTATATTCAAGACCTCAAGAAGGAGCATGATATCTTTGGGAAATTCGCTGACAGAATCAAGGACATCGGTGATGGTGAGCTGAATGTACTCCGTATCATGGATAAATGCATAAATAAAGTCCACGAAAAAACGGAAACTTTTGAGATCGACATCGCTCCTCTCACTAAACTCCATTCATTCTTCAATGCGCTTACTGATTGGCCCGAAATGATGCTGTATTGCAAAACTGATTTCGATAATGCCCAGCCGTTACTCGAGCACCTTGCTCAGATAAAGGAAGGCGTGTTTTTCCGCTGGGAACTCAGAGCCACTGTTGAGAATTTCGAGAACCGATTGAAAAGGCTCTCCACTGCTCTGGAGGTCTGTCTTACGTTTTTCGAGCTCGGCAAAACGTTTAACGCTGATATCCTCGCTAAAGTGCTCACTCCTCAGATCAAAATCGACAAAACCCAATTCGTTACGTTACTTGTCGACCTTGAAGAAGCCACGGAGAAAATGCATATAAAAACTGAAATTTCAAAAAAACACGTTGATCGTAAATTCGGGGATTTTATGGTTTCTACGGTGAGTTTCCTCAAGTTGCTAAATAGGTTCTTGCTAGATCTTCAAGAGAAATACTCAAATGTTCCTAAGGTTCTCGAAGCTCACGTCGAACAAAACAAAGGGAGCTTTGTTGAAGCGATAAAATGCTGCTGTGTTGCTATAAAGAACACCAGCTCAGAATTCGAGAATAAATTGCAGGAGTACTCAATGAAGTTTGAAGAAAAATCAAAGATTCTTGTGATCATTGAAGAGTTCTTAAAGACCGTGCTTGAGAGAGACGCCAATATCTACGAAAAGCTCTACAACGAAGCCAAAAAAATGTTTGATTTTATCAGCAAGGCCAAAGTCGAATTTTTCCAAGGAGAGGTCGGCACGCTTAAATACAGGAAGCTGAGCCTGCTTGAATACGAGCCCCTTCAGCTTAACCGCGACAAAGCTGACGAGTTCGTGAAGCACCTCGATATGTATCTGAAATCTGAGGAAATATGCAATAGGCCTGCGGTCCAGGACCTTGTCAAGAATATTCGTCGTATTTTCAAAGAGTTGAGGAATGTTTTTGAAATCTTTAGGATCTATTATAAATACGGAAGGGAGATATATACGATGATCGATGACTTTTTGTTTAAGCTCAGAAGCGACGATGAAATTGAAAAGCGGCTTACTGCGATTGAAGAGAAGATTGAAGAAATGATCACAGCAATCCACGAGGCAGATATCAAGAGGAAACGCAAACCGATCTTTTTGGCAACTTTTGAAGGGTTCAATATCGAGAATGTGCTCGAGAGAGATATAGTACCTTACTTCCAAGAGCTGCAGACCTGGATCGAGCATTTTAGAGATAGAATATCAGTGATTCTTGAATACGATGCTGAGTTGAAGAAAAAATACGAGCGACAGGTGATTTGGATGCGTGACGATTTTCCTGAATTCTTGAGAAAATGGCTGTTAAAAGAAGACCACGATGTTAGTAGAGACTATGATCATCTTCCAATGAATGATTACGAGGGACTCTGGATCAGGATCAAAGAATTCGAGGAAGTAATGCAAACAAAGCGGATATCGGCGAGGCAGCATTTCCTGCAGAACTTGGCTGATGGAGTTGAGTTTATCAACCAAAATTTCCTAAACGAATGGTTTTTCAGGAACCAGAACCCGGAAACAGCTGATAAAATCTTTACGAAGCTCCATCATTTGGCGGATAAGATAAAGGAAAGGAGAATAGTGAAGGCGAATATGTTTCAGAGGATGAATAAGTACTTAGATGTTATAGAAAGAGTGATTGGGATCGTGAATTACCTGAAAGACAAGGAAAAACTTGCTCTCGGCGGCTTTGAAGCAATACAACACTTTGATCACATTCAATCGCATATTGAAATGCTTAACTTCAGCAGCTGGGCCAGAGTGATGAAGTTCTTACTTACTGAAGGAGAGGAAGTGGCGAAAGCTACAACTTCAGAGGGCAGTTTCCTTCGCGCGGTTGAAGATGGGTTATCTGAAGGAATTTATGGAAAACAAGCAGTAATGGTTAAAGGTTATCGGTTTTATATTTTTGATATATAAGAGAGAGCTTCCATTACAATTTTTTAATTCGATTCTATCTGAGACTCTTCTGACAAAAATTTATTGAGTTTGAGGCTTTCTTATCCGTTCTTTTTTTAATTTTTCTATAATCCCTATCAAATTGAAGTCTGTGTATAAACTCGGACCATTACACTTACAATTAACAGCGAATGTAAAATACTATCGGAATTGCACATAGAATGACGAAGGGGTCAGCCCCTGAATTATTTATGGAAGTCATAGCTTCGTTGGGCTCTTTGAGGATATTCACAATCTGTTAATGAATAAAAAAAATGCTGTTAATTTAAATTTTCTGAGATTTATTTCTGAATTAATGTTATGAAAACATATGGGAAACGAAAACTCAAAAGACAAAGGCATAACATATACTGAGTTTCTCAAATCCAATCTCGTTGGAAGATTTGCTGCAAACAATGTAATCCCACTAATGCATGATAAAGTCCAGAAGAAATTAGGGCATGATGTATATTTTATGTGCGATCCGCTTAAACTCGCGCCTAAACTCGTGAAATTCGTACCTTCAGACCCGATTCGCCGGACAAATAGAGGAAAAAGCTCACCATTCTCCAAAGACAAGGAGAGCCCTTCAAAATCATCCCCTTATGCCCATGAAGATAAAATGGACAGCTCTAAAAAGAAACGTTTTCTAAACTTCCCTCCTGCGCCGAAGAAAGCCTCCTTTGACAAAGCATCGAAGTTTTTCCTCTCCCAGCGCAAAATAATGGAATCGACAAATAATTCTCGCATATCATCAACTATGACAGGACTAATTTCTGGTTTGCCGACAGCGAGAACATTTCGAATGCAGATTGAGGGTGCTTCTGATAGAAAATTAAATGATGTGCGCTTCCAAGAAGAAGATATCCAATCGGAAGAAGGGTCTCCGAGAATGAAAATGGTAGAACCAGCTGAAAAGAAACCAATAACGATACTTCTTAACTGCAGTATCGAAGAAAAGCTATTTGTGAAGCTGCCTAAACGTGCATTGAATAATATTATTGAGTTTTTGATCGATGACTATCAGTCATTGGTACTAGTTTCGCCTCTTTGGCATTATCAAATCAGCAAATTGTTTGAAGATCAGTTCATATTGATCGATAAAAGCTTCGTTGAGTGTTATAAAGAAATACTGGCGCTAAAAGATAGTTATTCGACAGTCACATGCCAAGGGTCAACGAGCGATGAGGGGTTTAGAGTGGATAGGAACCTGATTGCTGAAACGCAACGAATTATTACAGGTATTTTTTGCAGACGAGTTTGATGTTTATCATTGGATGATAATTAGGGAGATCAATAGTAATAGGATACACTTATCAGCTTGCAGATCCCAAACAAGGGGAGAAACTGGCATATTTCAAGTTTGATGCGCTGAGCCAAGGCTTCAGTCGAGATATTTGGATATACAAGGAAGAGTTTCAGGTAAAATTGGTTTGTGAGCGTCAATTTATGTGGCATAGAGAGATTCTGCTCAAGAAGATATCACAGCATTGGTTCAACCAATTATGCCAGTATGCCAAGGCGACAGGATCAAGATTGCAGTTAACATTTTCAGTTTAGTGGGGCTAACCAAAATAAACACAATAAAATGGCTGAAGCCTTCACTCCTAAGCATTCCTTCGATCCCGAAAACATTAGACGCAAATTTCCTTGATGGTATCGACCGAAACCGTTTTTGCGAAGTCGAAGAATTCCAGAGTGAATGGTGCGATTATCTTTACTTCCATCGCGATGTCCAACACCTGATACAAGACCTCCAACCTTGTCTGAAGCATCTGTCTTCTGAGTGCTCTGGCGTCGGGATTCTGACAGTCAAGTCCTACTACAAGGCTATTAAAAGCGGTAAATTTATAATTGCATGATTGAATTTGAATAATCATTTATTTTGCTTGCTTAATTAGGCGTCGTTGTGGATTCGCGTTCCAAGACTGGTTTGAATATCGAGGTTATTGAAAGGACTCAGCCCGCGCTTGCTGAGGTGAAAAAAATGGGAGTTTTCCAGGATATGGAAAATTTCTTGCAGCTGAGAGTGGGTGACACTCTTATTTTTTATCACTCGGTCGGAGAGAATGACGGAGGCCCTTCTCCTACAAAATTCCAGTCTATTCCTCATAATACTGGCTGTATATATTGACCTTTTCTTATATATTAGCATAGAAAAATGATACGAGCGATATCCTTTTTAAAATTTTGTCTTGCTTTTCTCCAGAAATTTTCGATTTTAATGGTGTAACTATTGGCTGAACACTCGCTGTTCCTTTCTTTCGATTTGAATTAAATAAATGAGAAGATATTTTCCCTTTTGCTACTGCAATTGATTTTGATTTGAATAGCAGATATGAAATCTGTTAGTTACAATTACTAATTTTTCATAAATTCGAGTTATATTCCAAGAAGATGGTTGAAACTATGAAAGAAGTGGCCGTCGACATGCCTGATGTCGGCGACATGAAGAACGATGCTATTGCTCAAGTAATTCTTGATTTCGGCTTGTCTGAGTGCACTTGTTAGGCGAAATATGCAGCTGAACACATCAAGGTTGAGAATAAAATTTCGGAGCATCTCAAGAAGTTTTTTGATGCAAAGTATGGACCTAACTGGCATTGTCTCGTAGGTGAGTTCCTTACCAACTTATCTTATCCGTTAACTTCCTATATCTGCTAGGCAAATCGTTCAATTTTTACATCTCTCATGAAAGCAAGCATTATATATTTTTCTATGTTGGTCCTCTTGCTATTCTCCTATACAAAATGGGCTAATCCAACCTTATAATACTCATTATGCTTATCAGTGGAGGCTTTATTTACTGTGCTTGGGTATTCTTATTGTGATAAGTATTTGAATATGCAAATTTCGAAAAAGTAAAATCCATGCAGCTTTGATGGAAATACAAGCCAATAACTACTTGATCAGAGATCAATTTGCTCAAATGTCTCTCTAGTCTCAACTCATGGGAGCTTGACTTTGCCTAGTTTAAAGTTTCTATTTTGATTATCAAGGTCCAAGAGCTTGTGTGTAGCTCACAGCTCTTCCCTCTGTATATAGTAATAAATAGGTATATTTTTCCCATTTGCAGATAATTTTACATGAAAATAAGTAATTTATTGCCAATGCACCGGAATCATCTCAAAAAAAACGAATAATGCAAAAAAAAATACAAGATACTTATTATTTCACGATTATGATTAATCTTTATGGTATTAATCTCTTTGAATCACCTCTTTTTTGCACACAGGGCACATTTTGCTATCACCTAGCCATTTCTCTATGCACTCTGAGTGGAAATCATGCTTGCAGTTAAGTCTTCTTAACTGGTCGCCATCTTCATATTCACAGAAGCAAATCATGCATCTATAAATGATTTAGATCACAGATGATTCTGATATTAGCCTTTACTGCTGTTCTTCCTGCGTTTTCCCTATCGTTTTCCTATAGGTCAACTTTCTAATCTTCGCAATTTCCTCCTTAGGAAGTCCTTTGCTAACATGTCCAATTTTTTCACCAAGTTGTAGAAGTTGCTAATAAAGCAATAGCATAAGAGCTCTCAGGAGAGGACAATTAACTCACCTCATAAGTCATATTGTCAGGATTGACTTGGCTAGGGTTCAGACTGCTGAGCGAGCGGTTTGGATCAAACACACGCTCTTGACAAGATTCATGGATTGCTTTCATAATCGCCAATTCTTCGATGTCCACACCCCGTTTTTTCTGCAACCTTCGAGCTTCCTCTTGTTGTAGTTGTATTGCCAATTGCAGACTGTGCCACTCCTCATTCGACATCCCTTCAGGCCTCTCCATTTGCTCTATAAACATTCATTCCTTTTAATTACATTTTTTCGTTTTTCTTACTAGATTCTTCGAAAATTTCCTCAAATTGAGGGAGGGCTTCTCGGCCATTTGTCGCTTTTCGTGACACATGGTGAGTAGTGCTTCTTGATGACGGTTTCTTCAATTTCATTTCTTGCTCTTTCTTCTTAAGCCTCTCATTTTCCTGAGCCAAAGCAGCATACTTCTCCTCCATCTCAGCCATTTGAATCTTCAATTCTTTCACCAACTTTCCTAACCCCTCAATCCTCTCATCTTTATTTTTCAGTTCCTGATATCGAGAGTAGTCATTTAGTTTTACAAACGCAGAAATTTCAAACCATTTCAGCTTTGCGAACATAAGAGCTGTATTCTTTTTTCAGTTTCTCGTAATCTAGCCTCGAGACAGTATTCGTGTCTGGAGTTTCGATAGATTGAGTTTCTTGTTTAATACTCGAAGTGGCTTTAGAATAACTGTATCGTGGTTGATTAGTGTTGGTAGAGGATGTAGGAACTTCAAAGTGATAATGCTGACTGGTCACTGAAGTTGTTTCGGTCTATTTCAGGGGAAGATAAGCTGAGATGTGGGATTTTCATACTGATGCTGGTCTTGTAGAAGCGTTTTGTTTGAGATAACTGGGATATTTGCTGCCGTAAGGGTGATCTTTCTGGGAAAGGCTCCCCTGAGTAAAGGCTTGGTATGAGGTTTGAGGGAATTTGTATCCTTGGGCTCTGACACCGTCTGCCCTGAACGCATCTTTTCCACTTTCTTTCATCAACGCTTCTTGGAATTTAGCACAGAAATTTTGCTCAGAATTTTAACAAATATACCCTTGATTGAGTTTTTGTATAACTGAATGCTATGACCGTATGGTCAAAGACACAATTTTACACCTCGTCTCAATTCAGATTACAATGACAAGTATGAATGGCATATTTCAGATTTCTTCGAATAGGGCTCACTCTGTTATTTATTTGTTTCAAAAGTAAAGTACACCATAGGGGAATTAAGATTTAGAAAGCAGAAATTGCTAGCAGTCTGTGGTGCTTATTTTTTCCGTTCAATAATTTGAAGATTTGGGGATACCGAAGAGGACATCGTACATAGTTTTACATATTTGTATCAATAAGGAGAGTAGTGAGAGATTAGAATTTATAGAGGTTGATATGGGTGATACGTATGACAAAATAATTAAATATGGTCGATTATTAGCTTATAATCACATTGAGCGCTAACATCACTTCAAAGGCATCTGAAAGTTATGAAAGAGTCTGGCTTTACAGCAATTCAAGCAATTTGTTCATCTCTCATGATATTATTTTCATAAGAAAAATAAATAAATAACAATAATAACAGCTGTGGACTGATTCTAAATTCAAATTATTTCAGCGATAAAACGACTTGAGCAAGCCATGTATGACTATACGAAAGAGGACCTCAGAAAGAACAGAACATACTCTCCATCTCCAACGTAACATCTCACATGCATGCAAAAGCTAAATCATTATAGGCTCGAAGGAAGGATTGAAGCACTGAAGAAAGAAATCAGCAACAACGAGAACCAAAGCCGAAGCACCTCAAAATCAAAGTCTCCACTCAGAGACAATTACTACAGAGCAGTAAGGAGTGATTGAGCTTGACCCATTTATTCATCAAAACCGTTACAAAGGCTAATGAAAAGAAAACAGGCATGGGCAATCAACCTGATTATAAAGCAAAAGAAGATACCTACACTTCGCCTTATTCAAAGCCTTCTTTTGGTGGCATCGAATCAGCTTCTCAAAGCAAAAACTTCTACAACTACCCGACTCCTGATCAATCAATGAAATCACTCCTCGATAACAACAGCGACCATTTAAACAGCACAAACTATGAATATAGTGAGCGTTTGATGAGCAAGTCCGGTAAGAATCTCTTCGCACAAGAAGATAGAGAGCTCAATTATAACTTGAATGCTCGCAGAAACAGTAATTTTTTATATCCTGGATGCAGCATAATAACTTCTTCGTTCAGGTGCATTTGATAGAAGTAACACTGGAGGACTAGCGAGCACGAGTATGAGTGGATATCCTAACACCCACAGAGAGTATTCGAGGATGGAACCTCGATCTGATGAGAATGAGAAGGTTTTGGTTTCCGCGTTGAATGAGCTGGCATCACAGCTCTCCGATGTGTGTGAGAAAGAAAAACTCTGGAGAAATGGAAGGCTCAGCTTTGAATACGACAATCTCGGTAGAAAGTTGATATGTAGGACGGTTACCATAACGACGCTTTATAGGTTGGAATGGAACTGAAGGGGCTGAGTGGCTATCGAGCTCGGACGTTAAAGTACTGAAGCAGAGTGAGGCAGGAAGAATACTTTTAGATGTGAAAAACCAATTTAATACCTTGAGAGGAGTTTTCGAGGAGCTTGTGATGGACGTTGAAAATTTATCAAAAACCCCAGCGTTTTCGGGTGTTGAGTTTGTAAAGAGAAGACTCCTTGTTATGTGGCTAACGAGATGTAATAGAAAGAAAATTTAGCTCCCAAATTAGAGCTGGATCAATCGTTGGGCGGTCCAGCCCAAAAGCTTCTGGCAGCGATTCAAGACACGAAAAAATCGATTGAAAATATGAAATCTGCTGCTCTTTCGGTATCATAAATGATCGAGAACCAGTTTGTTCTTATTTTGCGAGGATGATGTACAGGAGTCTGTGAAGCAACTTGCCAGAAAGAAAGATCAGAGAGAGTAATAATATCATTGTAGTAATATGAATGCTCAACTGACCAACTGCAGCGGCGATACGGCGATGATAAGGACATTAGTTCTACAAGTGGAACAGAGCAAACGAGAGCGAAGACTTCTAGAAATCGAAAATGCTCTGTTGAGAAAAAGTAATCGCTATCCATTTCTATATGAATCTCAAAAATAATCATTCGCTCATTCAGATCACAGTAACAGTGCGTTCGCAAAAGACAATCAAACTCTCAGGAACCAAATACGTGAAATCGTCCAAAATGAACTTGATCAAATTTAACTGAGTGGTTTCTCTTTCATTTTTTTTTTTGGAAATACTTGTCTCATGATTTGTTCGAACTGTTCAATCATTTCGGGATCAGCCTTTTTTCCTTCGTAAATGCTTTTTTAAGAGCAATTCATATTTTAACAGAACCTCTTTAGTCTCAACATATCTTTTGAAAGGTTTCTCCCATTCACTTATTTATTGCAGTAAGATATGCTTCTAAAGAAAATTTAACTAGTTTTATTTAATCCTCTCACAAAGCACTGATTATTTCAAAGAATCACTTGCCACCCTCCACCATGAAAGAGACCAATAAACAGTTCACGGACTTTCTCAAGATTTCAGAGAAAAACCACACCTTCGACAATATCATCCGCGTCGCTTTCCTCGCTACGTATAAAAAAGAACGCATTATGTTTTTCCACCGCTCAGGCGAGCTCCGCATCTGGGACCCACAGACTTCGAAGTTCTTGGACACTCCTGGACTCACAGAAACGAAAGAATACTACAAGGCAATTCCAATCAAAATTTCGCATAGAACCGAAGAGCTTTGGCTTAAACAGAAAGACAACCAGAACACACATGTCAAATTTTCAGATTACATCTTCGTGTTTACCCACACGTTCATGCTGAAGATAATTTCACCTGTTACTTTTTCCGTTGTGAATGAACAAGTGCTAAATGTATGTGTCAACCGCGCTGACGCACAGCAGCAACTAAATTACCATGTTGAGCCTTTGGAGCTGTTTCAGTTCAATTATAATCGCAATTTTTTCTTGCTGAACATCGCGAATAGCTTGTTCATTTATGACTGGATAAAGCAGAGGAATATCGCCAAAATACAGCTAAGCAGCCGAATAGAGAGGTATGGGGTGCTTCATGACGATGAGACTGGGAGCAAAAAAGCTAAAATAAAATATTTTTATGCCTACGAGAAAGGGTTGCTTGTGTTAGGCGAGCTAACGAGACTAAAGGTGACCAAAAAGATACCGCTTGGCGTATCTAAAGCAGAGATCGTGGCTATAGAGAAGGCTTCGAATCAGAGGATGATCCTCTTATTTGCGAATCTTCAGGCAGTTGTTATTGATTGGAGACGTGGAGTGCTTCAGAAATCGTTTTTCATCTCAAATCCGAATATTCCTGATGTGAATTTGGCTTATTGGGGTCCAGGGGCACTGATACGAGGGAAAAATGATCAAGTCATCGGCTGTCTGGCCGGACTTAGTTTGATATTTACCGTTGACGTTGTGACGGGGCAGTATAATTGGATATCGACTCCAATAAAGAAGTATCCAACCAATTATCTGCTTTCTCAAAACCAAAATAATCTTCTCGTCGCGTTCCATAGTGAAAAAGCTGGACTGACAACTCCTAATGTAGTTACGATGCTTAAACTCGATTTATAGCTTCAAAATAATTTAAATTATCCATTTATGCTTGCTGTTCTAGAATGAAAGGGCTTCGTTTTCTTAGTTGTCCACAATTAGTATGAAACGGGATTTCGATTGGAACGTTTTATTTGTTTTCTTGGCTTGTTTTGTTTTCCAAAATCAAACTTGGAAATCTGCAAAATTCTAATTAGAGAGTACTGCAGAGGCTGAAAAGATAAACAAATACCAATAATATGCAGGCTCCCAACTAATATTATAATTTATCCTTTTATTAGGAATAAGATTACTCGTATTAAAACTACCTCCATCGCTTTCATGGAAGAATATCAGGTTTAGAGTTACACTGATAAGGTTTTTACTCCCTTGATTTGTTGATGTCATGTATTTGCCTTACAAAAATTACAGCACATGATATCAAGAAATAATACCGTCCGATAAATTTTGGCGAAATGGAAACTTCTCGAATTCCTTCTATTTTTTTATGATAGCTGTCTAAACGACTTAAAAACTCAGGCTTCTCAGAGAATAATTAAAAAAAAAGTGTTATCTTTCACAGAACTTAGCCCACAAGTAACAACCCCATTAACAATGTTCCACCACCATGGTCATCATCACAAACATCACCATCATCACCCACCTCTTTTCGTCGTTGAACCAAAACCAATTCGCCACGAAACTGTGATAGTTGAGGCCAAACCTCAACCACAGCCAGTTTTTGTGCAAAAAACTGTTCCTACCCCAACCATCATCACAACGACACCGACCTACACGACTCCAACCTATACAGTCCCAATGCAAACTTATACTACTCAACCCACTTACACAACGCCTACTATGACTCCGATCTACACAACCCAAACGTACTCAACATCCACTTCATTTGATCCCACCAAGCACCCTAATTTCAGAGGCGCTCTGGGCTCCTCAACTAAACACTTCAGTGACCAACCACTGCTGAGCAAGTTCAGCAATGACCAGAAAATCGCCATTATAAACATTGCTCACAATGGAAAAACTTGCACTGGCGTGTCCGCTCAATACCACATCTTTTCGCAGAACGTTACTATCAAAGGCGATCAACATTACGGCACTGCGCATCCTTGGGGCGGGAAAGACGAAAGCATTCTTCTTGATATTGATGAGTATATTGTTGAGATTTTCGGCAGGCAGAGTAAATGGATTGATTCGCTTGGATTTAAGACTAACAAAGGAAGAATTGTCGAATTTGGAGGGCAAACTGGTACCTTTTTCAATATTGTAGTGCCTCCAGGATATCACTTTTCTTGCTTGGCGGGTGGTGTTGGTGAGGTCTTGGATTATATTACATTTGAAGTCGCACCTATCCCAGTTAAACAAACATTTACTCCCACAACGACTACGACGACAATGGGTCTTCAAACAAATAGCTTTGGCATGCAACAGCAGCCGCCAAATACTCAACAAAATTATACACCTTACTAGAATTTAATTCCTAATCAATGAAAATACATATTTTCTGTAAATATCTTCACGAATACATGCAATATAATAGAGTTTTATCCCTTAATCAATCCGAATAATCACCTTTAAATTTGTTCCTTGACCTTTGTGTTGCTAACACCGCTAAAAAGCATTTTATATTAATTTCATGGGATTAGCTGTGCAATATCTTTATTTATGGCATTAAGAATAGCAAATTGAATATACATTTACTTACCTACTATCAGATACAAGTGACGAGTCAACTGGCTCAGCATTACTATGACACTCAATATATAAATATAAAAATCATCCCAAAGATTCGAGTCCAATTTTTTCAAAGTTTACATATAAAACTGCGCTCTTTCATGAAGTTAAGCCCCTTCATATCCATCTTTAACTTCATCTTCCCATCATGAAACACAAACCCTGAGTATCCATTCAGGATCTCATTAGATAGATATGGCTATCGATTCTATAACATCATCACATGAAGACTGAGACCTTCCGCAATCTTGGCTAGATACATCAAATGATTAATATCAATCATGATTCTGAGATATTAAGAGTAGATCTAAGCATTCTTCATCAGTAATATGAGGATATCAAGATATGATAGAATTGTGTGCAATGTATGCGCAGACACCATCCCTTCGAAAAATGGAAGGATTAGCTCCGATACGTGCTGTAAGGCCGATATAATTATAATAAAGTAAGTTAAGAGTACGGTTGACGAGACGGGTAATCATATGATTTCAAATTTAAATCTAAACTAGCATGTACGAGGAATTTAATGGCGACAAAGAAAATTTTGCTCCTTACGCCGGAGAAGGTTCCTTGCGATACGAAACCCCTCTTCCGTACCAATTGAATGAAGGTAATCGTTTAGCTCGGACACTTCAGCCCGTAAAGAAACCAGGAGGGCAATCAATGCAATTATCGACTAAATCTCGTTCTCCATTCAGTGAGATCAATATGGACGTTGTCAAGAACATGGACTACAACGATAGTGAATTGATTGCGAAAGTGACTCTCACCAAAGAGCAAACTTTACAGAAAGCGCCTGAGAGGATCTCTACAGGGCTTGTAAAGAATGAGAATCAGAAAAATGTAGAGAGATCATTGCAACAGCAGACATCGGATGTGAATTTCCAAAGCCAGCAGCTCCGAAGAGTTCCTTCGAATGGCTCGCAAGCAGAGAGTAGTGGTCAAGTTGCTTTTGTCGAGAGGAAGGGGAGCAATTCTATCGCTATCACTGAGAAATCACAAACCTTCCAATACAGTGCGCCTGAACCTTGTAGAAGCGATAACTTGCCTCAAAAGTCTCCTGCGGTTGGCAATAAGCCGCATTTTGAGTCAAATTTTGTAAAGTCTGGCGTTCCTCAGCAGACAGGACAATCAAACATGCAATCAAAAAGCATGAACGCGTCAGGATCGAACAAACGAATGATGTTTAATCCTACTTCAGAAACACATTTTGGAGCGCAAGAGCAAGCGATTGGAAATACCGCAAATGGTTGCAAATATAATTTCGGACAACAAAGATCAAAGCAGAATTTATCGAATAAGCCACTAGAATTGGACGACCCGAATAATTTGCAAAATGAGGGCCAAATTTCAAGACCTCAAACGTACCACGCGATCCAGCAGCAGATCCAACGAAATGTGGATGCTAACGATCAAATATACAATAATAATACTCAGCCTACCACAAAAGTTAATACCTATGTCAATAACCCTCCAAGAAAGACCGACGGAAAAAATAGACTTCATAAAATTCCTCCAAATGTTCCAAATAATCAATTTTCAAATCAAATAAGAAACGACTATCAACCATCAGAGCAGATGAAAAAACTTCTCCATATGCCGCTCAGTTCTCTACAAGATTACAATAACCAGCTACACCCCAACCAAAATGCTTCTATGAGAAAGCATCATATCATGAAAGAAGGTTCAATTTTCAAGCGGACATTAGGATCTAGCAAAGCTCAAGATAACCAAGGGAGCACTCTTGCATACGAGCGGTCAATTCCTTATTCAGAACGTTGCTATTCAGACAAACTCCAACTTGAAGAGAAGTACCTTGAAGGAAAAGTATCTCCAATAAGCCAAACTTTGCAAGGATGCGGACAGATTGCCACTGAGCTCCAAATCACCCTCCAACAGTCACTATCAGAATTCGATGCTCGCTTACAGGAAAGTAAAATGAATTTCCTCCAGCGTATGCCGACCTCAGTGCTGAAATCGTTTCTTTCAACTAACCAAGAAACTCCCTTTGGGCTTCCCCCCACAAGAATCGAGCACCTAATAGAGAAATCTGCGACTGAATCAGACGATTCATGGAAGCTCGAGAGAAGTGCCAAGGAGCAACAGCTTCAAGAGAGTCAAGACCAAAAGCTGCACGAGACGCTGAAAAAAGAGTTTGGAAAGTCCAACTTTGAACCAGGACAGCTCAATGCGATAAAATCGATCTTGAAAGGTCAAAGCTGTCTATTCAGGTGTAACAAATCGGCTGATAAATCTGTGGTCTACAAACTTCCAGCGCTGCTATCAACGGGATTAATACTCTTTATCAGCTCTTCGATCAACTATATGACCGAGCAAGTCCAATCATTACCTTCAACTCTTTTTGGAGCGTGTTACAATAATTTAGTTTCGCAAGAGAAAAGCAGGCAGATCCAAGAGCTCGTGCTCAAAGGCGAAGTAAGAATCTTGTTTATAACTATTGAAAGAATCTTGAATGACCCGAAATTTGAAATCCCGGGATTAAGCTTCATTGTTTTTGATGAACCGCATTATTGCTATGAGTTTTCCTCAAACTTCAAGCTAACACACAAAAATTTTCACCTTACTCTGAAAAAACGATTTAGTTCGACACCGATACTGGCCTTAGTCCCTCAGATAACCACTGAGGATGCATTTGGCATCTCTCAAAGGTTTGAAATAAAAAATGATTGCGTTTTTCCATTGGAAATCTCACATCGCTCTCCGCCTCAGTTTTCTGTGAGCAGAGATGAAGATCCTTTCAGAGGTGTGCTCACATTTTTTACAAACTCTGCTTCTCTGCAGAAAGAGTCCGTTGCTATCTATGTCGAAGGCCGAAAAGCAGCGGAAGATCTGTCAGAGCAGCTCTCTAAGAGAGGCGTTGCTAATCAGACATTTCTTCCAATGAAAACTGATCTTCAAAAGCTTCAAATTATAAACGCTTTTAACCAAAAAAACCCACCTGTCCTCATAATTGCTTCGGGAACGGATATCGGAGTCGATCGAAGCGCAATAAGGAGAGTTATCCACTGTAACCTGCCAAAAAGTCCTGAAGTGTTCGCACAAGAGGTCCTGCACCTGGGAAAAGACTCATATTGTCATCTGTTCCTTTCAGATGAAGATTATTTCAGAGCTCGTGTTGCCATTTTCGCCGATGCTATTGAGCGACGTCAAATTGTCAAATTTGCTGAAAAACTCATGAAAGTGAAAAATAAAATCCCTGAAATTGAAACTGAAGGCAATTTGAGTGGTCCGAAGAGGAAGAGAGATGGATCAGAGGTAAATTTTGCGGGAAATAGTGGATTGATAAGTAACTTGGGAAAGGAGCTAAATCCTTTTTTGGCCCAATTTCTTGTGAAGAGACAAGGGGACGGGATGGCCGTAGAGCCTAATTGGCAGGAGATCTGCTCTGTAAAGGTGTCAGAAATGGTGCGGATTTTGAATCTTCGGAAAGACCAAATGATAATGCTTTTTGAGACCTTTGAAGCCACTGGAGATTGGTTGAAATACTTGAATTTTAGCCCATTTACTTGCTCAGTTCAGCTGATTACAAGCAGAATTGAAGCATTGAACTACGACAGCGCCATCCTCCAAGCGCTCATGAATAGAAGTAGGAAGTCTAATGCTTATTTGAGGATTCAGATTCCTGATCTCTCTTCTGAGCTCCGTATGAACCCTGGAGAATTGTTGCGTGGACTCAAGATGTAAGAAAATTTTGTTGGAAAATTTGTAACAATACAGTTCAGGTTGCAAAATGATGGCGCTATCAAAATGGAGATCATCGAAGAAATTTTCAATTTCAGAATCAAAGCAGAACCTAATCCACTGCAAGTAGGCAGACAGATCAACTCGATCAGCAAACAACTCTCTCGCAAGTCAGACTTAGCATTGAAAAAGGTATTTGTTGAGTTTACAACGAGACTTCTCTTTACACTTCTTTTGGTTAGTTGGATGCGCTCTATGCAGCAGTCAAGTTGGTGTCTTTAAAGACCTCTGAAGACCCTCAAAATGAAGGTGGTTACACACAGAGTTCCTCGATTAACTCATTAAGAAGATCCGATTCCTCAAATCTCTCACAGAGATTTGATATATTTAAATGGATTGATGAGTATCTCAGTGTTAAAGGTAATAATTCATCAATTTTCTCGTTGAGAATAACTCTAATTGATAGATTTAGCTGAAACAGAAAACTTTGGATTGATGAGTGGATATGAGATGAAACGATTGCTTCCTTTGGAATCTACCTCCACTGAAAAAGGCATGGCAACCCTTTGCTCAGCTCTAAATGAGTTTTTGGGAGAATACATCGAAAATCTTGCGACAGAAGACTCTTCATATTTGGATCCCAAAGCTTATGAGTCTGAAGCGTTGAGAGGACAGATTTCAAGTCATATTATCAGGATAGGCCTCGGGATCCCTTGCTTTGATCTGAAACAAGATTGGAAAACGTAAATTGTTTTGTTAGTAAATTAAAGCTGATGAGTGATTTCGATTTAGGAGTAAGTTTTGGGGACGGTTTTATCGTTACGATCCAATGGAAATCCAGAAAATAGTCCATGAAATACTGAGAAGTTTGGACTCGAACTCTAAAATTCTCAAGAAAATCCTCTAATTGTATATCGTACATAGAGTTTCTTTAGGTCGTTTGTTTGCCAAGATGCAATATGATGGTTGAACAACTTTCTGTTATTTGTATTTTTATTTGCTAAAAGACGCTACTTTGTCATGTATTTTAGAATAAATCCATTTGATAGCAGAGAGTTGCATTCCATGTAATTTAGCGTTGTAATTATTGTAACATATAGCATTACTCGAGTTAATAACTCAGCACCACCTAGAAACGCTCTAAACTAATTACAGAATTGTCTTGAAGAATTATTTTTCAAACGAAAAGGGAGAACCACGTAGCTTAAGAACCATCATCCAAAAACATGTGACTTATGAAACAAGTAATCCAGCTTCTCAAAAAACTAAAGAGAATCGATTTCACTCCTTTGGCCGCCTTTGCTATTTAAGAAATATGGTTGTTGAATTATTCCAAACTTATGAAAGAATATTTATCAGAGGACAACTCGTTAATCAATACTCTGAAACATGAATATTTTTTCTCTCCAACACGAATACTCAAAATATAGATAAATATTTCTCATTTTTTAAGACAATAATCTTTGGTTCTCATCAGCAATACCCAGCATCTTCTTTGGATCTTCCGCATTGTTAGCAAACAATATTTTTGTATTGCGAGACTTTGACAATTCTTCCAAGCAGCCCAAATATCTGATTTGCATAGCGGCGTCTGTGCTCAGTAATTCTGCAGCATCTTTAAAGAGTCTTGCAGAATCAACGTCAGCTTGTGCTCCGATAACCTTACTCTCAGCAAGTCTCTTTTGCAATGCTGCAGATGCCAGGTTATCTGCAAGCTCCTTTGAGAAGAAAATATCTTTAATGAGCACTCGGTTGACCTTGATACCCCAATCGGCGGTTGGAGGATCGATAATTTGTTTGACCTCTTTTGCGATTTCTTCTTTATGTTCCAAGGCGCTCTGGATCTTAATCAGCCCGAAGACTTCCTTCAGCGCGGTCTGGGCCATTTCTGAAACAGCCAAAGTAAGGTTCGTGACTGAAAACAGTGCTCGGTAAGGATCAAGGACGGTGTAATAGACGACGGCATCGATCATAACGCTCACGTTGTCTTTGGACATGACAGACTGTTTATTTAAATCAATGACAGTCTCTCTCTTATCAACGAGGGTGATTTGTTCTGTGCATGAATTAATAAATTGAAGTCCAGGTTTGAGGGTCTTTTTAAACTTTCCGAATTCGGTGACCACGCCGAAGTGACTCTCAGGGATACGGCGGTAGTTGGCGGCGCAGCAGCAGCAAACCCAGGAGCAGCACATTCCAACAGAGAGTCCGAGGCAAGATAGAGTGCCTTCGTAGCATGGGCTTCTTTCTGCGGTGGAATACACGTCTTTTTTGATTTTTTGGTTCTTGTGGGCTTTGTAGACAGCTTCCGTTTCTTTTCCAATGGCAATATGGAACGAAGCATCAACCGAATGAGGGTTGATTTCGATTTGAGGGTCTTGCATCATTGTTTATCTAAGCAGTATTAAATTCAAGATTAAATTGCTTATAAATAGTGAAGTTTTGATTAGTTTAATTGATGGAACTATGAAGTAAAAGTTCGAAAGTCACATAAGACGCCTTATATAAAGATATTGCTCATAAGTAGTCACTTTTTTTTGAGTTTCTGACTAAATATTTTTTTGGGAAAGAGTCCGATTTTTTCGCGAGATACTAATGCTAATCAGTCTCTATGATATATAGAACAACGATATGTATTCGATGATTAAATTTAATTGAGCTGAGTCATTATCAGCTTTGACAGAGTTGTAGCGATTATCAAAAATAATAAGAGACGGCGCGAGCAAAGACACTGAGGTTCTGGAGAGTTGTGATAATTTCTTTGATTGAGATCTAATGATTGGGAAACTGCTCTTTAGATTCAATTATGAGTATGCAATGTCATTGCAAACAATCGATAGAGCTTTCGACTCTAGTTTGACCTATTAATAGCAATTGGCATCACTCATTCCATAAGTTATGGTAATTGCTTAATTGATAATTTCCCAATGTGAATCTTTAGATTGAAAATTGAAGAATTTGGAAACCCTTTCTGTAGTCATATGGTTCATCGTTCTGTCCTCAAAAAAAGTAGTAAGCCAAAATCCTACTACTCATCTTGGGAAACCACGTATCGAACTTGCAGAAAAAAATTTGAACAAGAATTATCCCCTTCTGCGATAATGAAATATTTAAAATAAATTCGAAACCTCATCGCAAACCACCAGACGACCTTTCTTCAGCCCTTAGACACTATTAAATATACCTTATAAGATGATGATAATTCAATCTGTAAATTGATTTTAAAAACTAGCCGATACTCCACCATTTTATTATATATAAAGTTTATTCATTGTATATATGTGTATATATGGAGCACAATTTTATTGACCAAATCCGATGTATCAAATTTACTTATTTCTTATTACTGCTATTGTTTAAGGCCTAATCTATATCACCAATCTAAGATGCCTTCATTAGACAATAATATGATGCTTCTTCTGGGAGTTGATAGGATTTTCTTTAATCTCCTTTTTGAACTTCTCCGTCAAAACACAGCTGATAGATAAATCGGAGCTGTTAAACAAGAGAACATAACATTTATAGCTTACCCAGTGAAGTCGAGAGACAGTGAAGCTATATGCGGAAGCTTTTGAACCACCTTCGTCAAAGTTTCGACGCCAGCGTCTGTTAACACAGTCCTAATGATAATTGGATTAGATAACTTTGCTTAGTTGTTCTTTTTACTCGGTAAGGCTAATATGCACAGAATGAAGTGTCTTCATCTGCTCAAGAGCCCCAGCTAGATAATAAGCTCCATCATTTTTCAAGAGCGTCCTTTGTTTTGTATAAGAGCTGATTACAGATAAACCAACCAAATCTTACTCAGACAGGTCCAAATAAAGAGACTTCAGACCAATAATTTGAAGAAGATCCTGGGCAAGCAGCTCAGCATATTTTTGCGTTACCTCGACGCTAATAATACTGTTAAGATTTGAATGATTAAAGCAATGATACCCTAATATTTCGATTCTGAGATGTCTCAAGCTATTTAGATTTTTCAATGAGTGAACGAGTGAGTGGACTCCATTATCACCGATTTTAGTCCTTAGAATATCAATATGAAGTAAATTCATTACGATTCTTTATTACCTATTAAAGAGGAAGTTGCCAGCTTTTAGTTCTTTAAGGTTAGTTATGGCATTGTGAAGCTCGTGAAGTGCATTATTGTCACAAGTTGTGCTGAATCGGTAAGGCAGGAACAATTTTCAATGAATTACTTCGAAAAATTCAGAGCTAAATTCTGCAAGCTCTTGAGGTTTGCTAAGCCCTTCGCAAAAGCAACGACTGCATCCCCAGTCAATGTCGAGCTAATGAAAGTCAGTGTGCAATGAAGCGAATCAGTTTGTTTCGCAGTGATTTACTCATTGGCCTCAACATTGAGAGTTTTTAGGGCACCAAGTTGACCTAGAGCATTTCCAAACTGTTCAAAGTCTTTATTCTCAATTTTCAAACTAATGAAAGTTTTTTTCGACAACGATAGCTGAATAATCATTTTACGAATCCATGCCGAGAACCAAAGAATTAAGATTTGATAATTTTTCGAGGGAACCAAGTAAATTTCCAAGACCTTTTTCAACGCCTTGAGTGCTAGAAAACCGTAAAGCTTATTGGAATCTTAATTTCTTACTTTGCGATGCTCACTGTAAGGGAGCGAAGTTGAACAACAGAAGAAATCAATTCTCCCAGTGCCTCGAGTCCCTTTCCTGTGATTTTAGTGCTAGATGTCAATCAAGTAAGGGCTTATCCTACTAAAAATTCTTACTCATTTAAATTCAATGACAAAGATGTCAATTCAGCTTTCATGCTGATGTGACTTGTAATCGCGTTTTTCAGTGCAACAAGCGTCTCATTTCCAGCCTCTGTGCTATATATGACATTTAAAATGATTAGTTTTGCTTTCTTTATTGAGTTAGGCTGATACCAATATAGATCGATCGTTAAAGATTTAAGAGAGTCAATGGCTTTCAGGCTATTCACAAGATTCGCAATCGCAGCATCCGATACTTTTGTCCTGTTGTTCAGAAAAAGTGGAAAAATTAAAAACGTAAAGATTCGAAACTGAGTTACTTATTTAAGTTCACACTTAGCGACTTTAGATGCCTCAGTTTTTTCAGAGCAGTTGCAAATGTCGCCAGTCCACCATCTTGGATATGAGTCCTAAATTTTAATTAGCTTGAAGAAAGACCCCAAGTCCAACCAATCGAGATCGAAGGTCAACGAATTGAGGTATTCAAGTTTCTCAAGGCTCTCAGAAAGGAGTGTGAATCCTTTGTCAGTCAATGGTGTACTAGTCGGAAAGGGTCTACGATGAAGAATGGAGCAAGGAAGTGTGTCAGATACCTATTACAATTTATCATGAGAGAGGACAGATTCTTCCATTTAGCAAAATGCTCAGCTAATTCAGCAGCGTCAACATCAGGTTGCTCTGGTCTGAAAGCTATTAGACAAAGCCAATTTGACTTAATTACTTGAATTTGAAGTTCAATGCGAGTATATCTTCGCCCGCTTTTATCTTCTCTAGTTGACTTACCTCGCCGTCTAGTATATTTAGCCTTTGCTCTATAAATTGAATGAATTTTTCTTCGCTTCTTCAGATGATTAGTTAATTACTCAAGTCCCATTTGTTCAAAATGGCGTTTTGTAGATGGAATTGGTAGAAAAGTCCCAATTTATGCGTTTTAATCATTTTCATTATGCTCTCGAGCTCTTCTTTGACTTCCAAAAGATTGGGCCTCTTATTCTCAAGCTGCAATATGCAATGTATTAACTCCGCGATTGGATCACCGTAAATTTTGTGGATCAAACTGATCATTTGCGCGTTTTTCGCCTCCCTAAATGCCTTTCCAAGAAGACTCAGCCCCGAAATATCGGAAACTCGAATTCCGAACGTTTGTAAGAAAAGAATTCCAACATTATAGACAAGGCTTTTCTCTTCGTTTATCGTCTTATTTTTGAGATAGACCATATTTTCGAGCTTTTCAGGAGACAGATAATTGACGTGAGAAGGATGAAACTGGAGTCCCCATCCGTGTATTTTGAAATAGTCTCCAGACTTGAACATATTAAATGGAGAGACCACAAAATCGAATCTTCCAAGCTCTGCAGTGGCTTGGATCAGAGCATCAGTCAGCGATAAGCAGAACTCCACTGCGTTCGTCAATTGTGTGCCTCCAGATGAATCGTTAACTCCTTCAATGTAATCAAAGAAAGATTCTCCAAGCTCATCAGGAGTGATTATCGCAAGATGGCTCTTATGAGATTCAGATTTAAAGAAGACGAAATCTTCGACGGTGGGAATCATTTCGTGTTTTATTTTGGTGACTTTAGAATATGCTTCGTGCACTTTTTTCAAATTTTCCTCGGAATCGCTGTAAACCAGCACAGTAACCTTTCTGTTCGTTTTCTTCGACTCACCAACGTAGCGGTGGTGAGAGGGGAGTTCTTCTATTGGTGTAAGATTTACACATTGAGACTCCAGAGCGGTATGTAGTGCCTTTAAATCTAAAGATATTGATTGCATCGTTGATTTTCTTTTAAGAACTTTGGAACTATAAGTCTTATGAGTAATTAATCGACTCCAATAACGTGCAATTAAAAAAAAACACACACATACTCATACAATCATATTAGTTTAAACTCTTATTACGAAATTATGATGTCATTATATTTACCAGAGCATTAATAAACAGCAAATCTATCACAGTGAGATAAACTCACATCCTCCAGAAAAGAAAAAAAAAACAAAAGGTTGTGTAGATATATCTGGCTGAGTCAAGATATTTATCTATTGGGAGGCGCAGTCGCTATTATTGCTGCTGGACAATGTTCCTTTGGAAGTCGCGATCGGAAAGAGGAGCTGAGACTCTAGATTCAGTGTAACCATATTCCTGTATCTCCTCATTTTTAGAGCGAGCAATCAGATTTTCTTTTCCTGTAGGCGATAGAACATCTGTGGATTGAATAACTGTATTATCTCTTGCTGATAGAGGAGGCACATGTTTTTTGATTGAAGAAAGCTTAAAGAGCAATTTTTTCTTATCTCTTTCTTCAGCGGGTCGAATAAGATCACCTGGGAATGCGTAAGTGTCAGTTCGTCTTTCTTTTTTGTCTTTCTTTTCTTTATTCGCGGTCGCATGATAAACTTTGCTCCTGCAAGGA
>ENA-UOUE01000278-UOUE01000278.1-compost-metagenome-genome-assembly--contig:-NODE-278-length-43200-cov-6.212253_pt1 | contig 43200 bp, 27 predicted proteins | sample MGYA00238146_ERZ747223 | MGnify/ENA primary metagenome ERZ747223 (study PRJEB28781, sample SAMN06268865) | compost metagenome | isolation source: single cell | place: USA: California, Emeryville, Joint...
CGAGAACATGAAAAGTTGCTCAAATGGAAACCTGTGAAGATTATTGTGCTAACAGGTTATTCAGAAGCTGCGACTCAACAAGAGATGTTGAATCCTGCTGGACCATATCGAGCTAACTCATTCTTGTCGAAACCGGGTTCATTCGAGTCTATAATGAAAACGTTGTAAGTCCTTATCATGTCGAATTAAATGGATAAAAAGTGACGTTCAAGAAATAGGACCTCAAACTCGATTCACTTTTATTTCACGTTGATGAAATCATTATCTTTCTTGTGCTTTCTTAACAGGAAAACACTCATTTTCTTTTGACCTCTTTCTATAAACACTTTGTACAAAACCATTCCTACCTCTGAAAATCTTTCCAAAGAATAGTAAGAGTCTTTTTTCTGTCTTAATTACGATTTGGAATCTTTTTTTCAGGCCAAAGTATTATTAAGTGAAATGAAGCTTAACTAAACCACAAAATATTTCTGAGTACTGTTGATTTTAAATCTTCTGAATAGAATTGTACAGTTTCCCTCTAAATTTACATCTCTTTTGACTTTTTCCCTCCAACAACATTTGAATATCCTTCCAATATAGGTGAGGAAAAGAGTAGTTTGAAGTGAAGGCCTCAGAAATAACAATGTATTTTTGAGTCTTTTGGGAGTCCGAAACACAGTTTTTACATCGAAATTTCCCTTCAAAACCAAAAGAACTTACTTTGCTTTATACGTGAGATGGGATTGATATAATTCATTTCTTTAAATTTGGAAAAAGTAAGATTTTCTTCAGTAGCTCTCATTATTGCGGTTCTCCTGACTCTTTGTATACTTTTGGCTTAATACAGGAGCACAATTACCTCATCAAATTCAATTCTTTTTCTTTTTTGGAAGCTTTTCCACTCTAGGGCAAGTCATCTTCTCCTTCTTCGTAATCATGGATGGCTAAACCTCCACAAAGTTGATAGGATAGGATTCAGAAAACTTAATTGGAAATCTACAAAGATTATAGTTCTATCAGGCAATTCAGAGGCTACGACTTGAAGTGGCATTATCAGCTCATATAGATTAACCAAGTGAACTAGCTATTCCTGGTTGAGTTCATTTAATTCATAATGAAGACCTTGAAAACCACTTATTTGTGGTTGAAATGTTACAATTTGAAATCATAGGGCAAGTTCCCTAAAGATTAACACTCTTCTTGCCAGGATAAATGAGGATAATCCCTTTTATTAAATGTCAGATACCTTCTTTTAAAGCAAATCTATTTCTTTGGATTTCTTTGTGTAGATTCTGCAACTGGCTTTAGGTATCGGAAACTTCTCTTGGAAGAGAAGAAAAGTAAGTCCTAACTAGTTAGGTAGTGAAATAAATCCAGTAAACTCCTATTTGAAATGGTTGCAACGTTCCTAACTCCTCGGCTAATAGAAACCAAATGCTTAGATATCGAACTAATTGCGAGACTTTATGCTTGTCAATCATCAAGAAATGACCTGAACAAGTAAGAAATTTCATTTCAAGTTTATAAGTCATAATTATATGTTTTTATAAAGTATTTGCTGCGTTGCACTTTTGAATTCATACGTCAGTAAGAATAAGGAGCTTTATTTAACGCGTGAGGGGTTGCTATTAAATGAATTCAAGCTCTGCCAAGAGATACCTTTTCTATTCACCTTCATAATTATTTCCAGCGGAGTATTTGGAAAAGTTCTTCATGCGCTAGGTCCAACTATGAGTTCAGGCAAATTTAATCGCACGAAGGTGCTCATTATGGCAAATAATATGTTACTCAAATTTTGTTGAAAAAGTTGGAGATGACTTTTCTCAATTCTCATTCAGAAACATTTAATTATGATAGCACCTGGGTAGGGGGTCTATTCTTATTGATGATCAAACCAAAAAGGTGGGTACTTTAGACAGATTTGAGCTATTTATAGAAAGATATAGAGAAATAACCTCCTGAAAGTGTCAAAATCTCGATCCTTATTTGTAAGGTGTGAGACTTATTTCCTCTGCGCTTCTCGCTACACTACAAATTTTAGGCTTTGAGAAAACAATACTTTTGTCGTATTTAGTTTCAATGAATGCATTCTGTCAAGTCTAATCCCTTTAGCTCTCCGTTTAATGGAGCGCAATCGAAAAGTTGGCAATGATAGCACAACTGGTATGAAAAAGCTCTCATATATGTTGAGAAATCACTTTCAGAGGTATTAACGCTGAAATTCGTTGTATTTTACAAAATTTTCTCTAATAGAACAATAAAAATAGGCGCAGCAATACTCTTAGTGTCCAGAGGAGAGAGAGAGCATACTGCCAGGGACCATCTCAAATTTAGAATTGATAAATATATTAAAACTCCAACTGCTAATTCGAGCAATTTTTTTAAATAAAGGTATTTATTGATTTGGTAATTTGCCAGTAGATTCGCACCAAAATAAGTCCATGATTAAATTTATTGAAATACCCTCATAAGGAGTTTAGATATCTTTGTATATGAAGCATCTGATGAAGATTGAGAGATGCTCAACTGATGCTCGAAGCTGTTAATTCTAAGACTCATGACCTCAACACAAACGAAATTAGTCCTCTGAGCTATAATATGACTCCAGGCAGTGGCAATTTGAGTTGCCTTCGTTATCATACGACCTGATAATTACAAATACAGATTACTGAAAAAAAAGCTGTGGTAGGGTTTTTGATTCACTTCGCAACAAATTAATTTAATTTCGGGAGTGTTGTGATTTTTATATAGTCCATTGCTGTCTAAATGCTCCAGATTTTATTTATTAGCACGTAACTAAGATCTGATTAAAATAATTTTTTACAAATTACTTCCTGATTAAGCAACCTGAAGGAATGATGGAGAAGAAAGGTTCAAAGTGGTATATGAATATTCCAATTGGTGGTTTCGTCATGATGGTCATACTGCTATCTCACACGGTAGGGTATCTGTTCCTCGAGTTTTATTCAACGAACTTGTACTTGTATGCGGGTCCGTCCGTAGCGCTACTGGTCCTCTTGTATCTCTTCGAGAAATGGCACCCAACATTGGTGAATATTGGAATCACTATTATCTGTGGAATGTGGGGACCAATCTGTGCGACACTCATGCCCGAATTTGCTTCATTGGGTTACGGCACCCACAATGTTGGATTGATTTTGATGGTGTTTTTCGAGTCAAAAAAAAATTCAATTTACTACCTTCTGGGAAGTAATATAAGTGGCTGGAGTATTAATTACTGCTACAACGCAATTAAAGAGGCGAGAGGAACCCCAATGCCTTCGCAAATTGCGTTCTTTTTTCGAGACAGTTCAAGTCTAGGTCAATTCATGTATGGCCTCTTCCTCACTTATATATCAATCGCTATTATGGACAAGGAGAGAAGACGATTGGCTCAGCTAAGGGAACAATACAGAACTGAATTAATCACATTGAATGAAGACATCAAGAAATCAAACGCTTCTCTCGAGCAAACAAATAAAACCCTTGAAAAAACATTGGCTGAAAAAGAAAGCTTCATCCTCAGATTTTCTCATGAAATTCGAAACCCCTTAAATAGCCTTCTCGGAAATGTTGAGCTGTGTCACGAATCAAATACTATTGGCCATGAAGACCGAAAGATGCTTAAAGATGCGAAGGTCAGTGGAGAAATCCTACTTCAGCTCTTGAATAACATCTTGGACAGTACGAAGGTTTCTACGAAGAGATTGGAGCTGAATATTCAATTATACGATGTCAGAGGATTCTTTGAAGATCTCTGGGTGACATGCTCAGATGTTATTAGCAAAGCAAAGCTATTTGGTTCTCTGGCGATTAATTACAATGTTCCAAGGCAACTTGAATTTGATGAGCTAAGAATGAGACAAATTGGAATGAATCTACTTACCAATGCGATCAAATTTACGCAAAAAGGATTCATAAACTCCTTCGTAGACTTCATCGATACGAACGAAACTTCACCAAAATCGCAGGATATGAAACCAAAGTACTTTGGAGTAGCGCATCAAGAATCAGATAAGATACTACTGACCAGCAGTTCTGATGATTTCTCTTTCCAAGAATTTCCTTCTCACATACATGAAGTCCTAACACTCACTACTAAGAAATTCCATCAACGAGCACGGTTGTTACAAGAAGAGGAGCAAAAGATTAACTTCAAGGTTGAGTCTCACGAAACACGACCACTAAAAGTCTGTGGTAGGAATTCGACAAGTTCCTTCAGTAGCAGCCCTCTCTTACCAAAGCATAAATCACATTGTAATGGAGATCATGTTTTACATGCTGGTGAAAGGGAAGGGTATTTGAGAATCGAGGTTGTCGACTCAGGGTGTGGTATGAAAGAAGAAGACCTCAAAAACGTTTTCAACAACAATTTAGAGAAAAATAAGGCGACGGTTGCAGCACCTGCTGACCGTCAGATAGGTGCAGGACTTGGGTTATGGATCACAAAAGAGCTGATAGAGCTAATGGGTGGCAAAATAGAGATCCACTCTAAACCCAATGTCGGAACTTGCTTAGTCATCATGATCAAAACAAAATCTAGTAAGATTTCACCAAGACTAGATCACAGCAAGAGTTTGACAAAGATCGAACATCAACGAGTTCCTAAGTTGAAAAGGGCGCTGATTGTTGAAGATATCGCTTACAATCAAGAAGTGAACCGCAAGTTGATAGAAAAATGTGGAATAAATCACATTACTGTCGCCAGTAATGGTCTTGAAGCCTTTGAGATCTTCCGATCGAAAGGAGAAAATTACTTCGATGTTATCCTCACTGATCTTGACATGCCGATTATGGATGGCAAGACTTCCACGAAACTGATACGAGAGCATGAAAAGTTGCTCAAATGGAAACCTGTGAAGATTATTGTGCTAACAGGTTACTCAGAAGCTGCGACTCAACAAGAGATGTTGAATCCTGCTGGGCCATATCGAGCTAACTCATTCCTGTCGAAACCGAGCTCTTTCGAGTCCATCATGAAATCGTTGAAAAATCCTTAGTCTGAATTGAAATGGGTCAAACATTTCATTCAAGGCATCCTTACTCAATTATAGTTTTTGATTTTGTTTATACAACCTGAGAATAGTGATTTTTTTGTTTGTATTACAGTTGGAGAGAGAAAGAGGAAAAATCTCTCACAAACAAAAAAACCTACTGAACTGAACGGTCTAGTAGAATAATCCTATCTTTTGTTACTAAGAGAAGCGGATGACTGAAAGGGAGCTCTCTGTTTATTGAAAAATTCACATGAAAACAACAGCTTTATTTTCGCTGAGTTATGTTGATTATAAGTCTTCTTGATATAATTGCAAAGTTCCCTCTTCTACATCTTTAACAATTACATGCATCAGTTTACTTTTTAACTTCAGCATTTCAATAGCTTCCTTTTCTTATCCACTATTCAGGAAATAGAAGTGAGGAGATGCCACATTGAATTGTTAGAACCTCTGGATTTGTCAATCGTTTCCAAGGATGCATTGCATTAGCTGCAATTGTAGAGTCTATTCAAATTTAGAAGCTTTTATTTTCTGTATGTTAAGCTTGAGCCATGAGCATCTCATTTTTCAATAGAATGTTTTCAAAAAATTGTGTTTCACATAAAATTTCTATTTCAACAAATGAGCAGATATACAGAGAAGTCTGAAAATCGATTGATTTTTTGTACTGATTTACATGTTGTTTTGGACCTTGCTCTCGAACACCTTCATCGAGAGAGAGTTCGGTGAATCCATATATAGTCTTGTTCATAATTATTTCCAGCCAGCAATAGCGTCATTGCACAGCTTTCAGACAATTCAATCACAACATGGTTGCTAAAGTATGTCTTCGAGCTAAAATGCATTTGAGGCTGTCGTCCATTTAGGGAAATGAATCTAGTTCAAGTTAATTTCTAGAAAATAATTAAGTTGACGGTAAGCTGTGAGTGTACAAATAATCACATGAAATTGTCTGAATGTTGTTTGTTGGAAAAGTATTTTCCTTGAGCTTCTGTTACTACATACAATTTTTGCCCTTAGAGATAGCAAATACGTTTGTGGTGTTTGGTTTTAATGAAGGCATTCTGCCAAGGCACATTAATATTGTTATATACCTATCGTAACAATCGAAAATCCGTCTATTCAGAGCTGAGTGGCAGAGGGTATGCTCCAAGCGACAAGTCTAAATTTAGAATTTCTAATATATGGAAACTCCAGATGCGAATGTGGGCATTTCTTTGAAATAAAAACGTTTAATGGACCAACCAAAAACAGACAGTAATTCATAGCTCAAAAAAAGGAGCGCATGAATAAAAATATTAAAAAAGCCCTAATTAGGGATTATGAAATTCTGTTTCAATGAAGAAACGAATGAGACTTGAAGCATATGAATTAGTAATGGCTGTTGCTATTTCTAAAGACTACGATTTCTATCCAAACAAGGTAAGATCTCCGAATTATGATAATGCAACACCCATTCGCAATTTGAGCTCCCATTATCCTCCTTTGCAAATTCAGATTACTGAAAACGTAAGGCTTTTGGTTTATATCGATGAAAAAATAAATTAATTTGGAGCATCTCATAAAATTATATTTTCAATTTTGCACAACGGGGTTAGGATTGATTTAACAGGTCGTAACTAAGAGCTTTTTAATAATTTATTACAATTTCCTTAATAGGACGATTAGAAAAAATGATAGAAAAGCAAGATTCAAAGTGGTATATGGATATTCCTGTTGGCAGTATCGTCATGATGGTTCTACTGTTATCTCATACAGTAGGTTATCTGCTCCTCGAGTTTTATTCAACAAAATTGTATTTGCTTGCTGCTCCAGCTTTAATTATACTCACACTCTTGTATCTCTTCGAGAAATGGCACCCAACCTTGATGAATGTTGGAACCAATATTATCTGTGGAATGTGGGGACCAATCTGTGCGACACTCATGCCCGAATTTGCTTCATTGGGCTATGGCACCCACAATGTTGGATTGATTTTGATGGTGTTTTTCGAGTCAAAAAAAAATTCAATTTACTACCTACTTGGAAGTAACCTAAGTGGCTGGGTTATTGCTTTTTGCTATAACTTACTTGCGATGAAAGGAGGAGCCCAAATGCCAATACAAATTCAGTTCTTTTTTGGAACCTATTCTAGCCTAGGTCAATTCATCTTCTGCCTCTTTCTCACGTATATATCAATCACTATTATGGACAAGGAAAGAAGAAGGTTGGCTCTTCTCAGGGATCAATATAGAACTGAACTCATCACATTGAATGAAGACATCAAGAAGTCAAATGCTTCTCTTGAGCAAACAAATAAAACTCTTCAAGAAACTTTAGCTGAAAAAGAAAGCTTCATCCTCAGATTTTCTCATGAAATTCGAAACCCCTTAAATAGCCTTCTCGGAAATGTTGAACTTTGCCAAGAATCAGCTACTATTGGCCCTGAAGATCGAAAGATGCTTAAAGATGCGAAAATCAGTGGAGAGATACTTCTTCAGCTTCTGAATAACATCTTAGATAGTACAAAGATTTCGACAAAGAGATTGGAGTTGAATATTCAATTATACGACGTAAGAGAATTTTTTGAAGATCTCTGGGTGACATGCTCAGACATGATCGACAAGGCAAAGTTGTTGGGCTCTTTGGGTGTCAATTTCAATGTTCCCAGTCAAATCGAATTTGACGAATTAAGAATGAGACAGATAGCCATGAACTTGATAACTAATGCAATCAAATGTACGCAAAAAGGGTTCGTAAACACCTTCATCGACTTCGTTGATACGAACGAATCTACACCGAGCATACATGATATGAAGCCAAGGTACTTTGGCATGACGCTACTAGAATCAACCAAGATACTCATAACCAGTAGTGCTGATGATTTTTCATTCCAAGAATTTCCTTCTCACAAACATGAGATTCTTACATTCAAAAGGATGAAATTTCAAAAACATGCGTTTTTGATGCAAATGGAAGATCAAAAACTTGATCTCAAGATGAATGTTCATCAAACACGCCCACTAAAATTTTTTGACAGGGACTCGACAAGTTCCTTTGTCAATAGCCCTCTCGTACAGAATCATAAAAAATATAATGGCCACAGAAGTGACGAACGGAAGGGGTATTTGAGAATCGAGGTTGTCGACTCAGGCTGTGGTATGAAAGAAGAAGACCTCAAAACAGTTTTCAACAATCTAGAGAAAAGCAAGGCTACGGTTGCAGCAGCTTCTGAGCGTCAGATAGGTGCGGGACTTGGTTTATGGATCACAAAAGAGCTAGTAGAGCTAATGGGTGGGAAAATAGAGATCTACTCGAAGCCAAATGTCGGAACTTGTGTAGTTATAATGATTAAAACAAAACCATGTAAAGATTTATTAAGGAAAGATGACATCAGATGTTTAACAAGTATCGACCTTGAACGAGTCCCTAAGTTGAGAAGAGCACTAATTGTTGAAGATATCGCTTACAACCAAGAAGTGAACCGCAAGTTGATAGAAAAATGTGGAATAAACCACATTACTGTTGCCAGTAATGGTCTTGAAGCTTATGAGATCTTCCGATCGAAAGGAGAAAATTACTTCGATGTTATCTTCACTGATCTTGACATGCCAATCATGGATGGAAAGACCTCCACGAAACTGATACGAGAACATGAAAAGATACTTAAATGGAAGCCAGTAAAGCTTATTGTTCTCACCGGCTACGCAGAGGCTGCAACTCAACAAGAGATGTTGAATCCTGCTGGGCCATATCGAGCTAACTCATTCCTATCGAAACCAAGTTCGTTTGAGTCCATGATGAAAACGTTGAAAAATCCATAATCTCAATTGAAAGGTGCTTTAAATCAAGTCGCTCTTCTTAATGGATGATGCAAACCGATTTATGAAAATTAAGAGTTGCGAATATTTTTGTGCTTTCTTAACATTCAAAAAGCAATTCCTTATGAGCAACTTTGTATTCTTCTACTGTGCCGTGGTTCTAAATCCAAATATTCTCAGCATAAAAGGTCATATATATCCTACATTTCCTATTTTACTTGCATCAAATTCGACTAGGAATTGACAAGAAAGCTTAAAGATGGGAGTCGCCAACTCTATCTTGTTGCCGAATATTGTCTTTAGTACTACTTAAGCCTATTTTCTATTCTCAGGGCTGAATTCTAGTCTTTATCTAGATGATAGCACATTAATCTGCTCATGACAATACAACCTTTGGAGAGAGAGAAAAAAAAAATATATCTGAGAAGAGAATTGCTTGCTCATAATTAGCATTGGATTTTTCTAATCTCTAAGATGGCTATGCTGTCAACCGGTTTTCATAGTACATTGCCTCGACTAAGAAGACCTACAGAGTCATTCTTATTTCAGATATAAAAAGAAAATAATTGTCTTTTAAGTTAGGCAGAATCGACATAATTAATCGCTATCAAATCACTGAAATTCTTGATTTATCAAATTAAACCATGTGAGATTACTTCAATTCATTAAGTCATGCAACAACAACCCTTGATAGGCAATCTCAAAAGCATGACAAAGAAGCAAGTTTTCTTCGTAATAGTATGAAATATTCTTTGTAAAAATATCCACGTAAGATTTGAGGTTAACTTAATTGTATCAGAGTATTTAGAATAGATATCATAATGTTATCCAATTCTTTGGAAAATGTGTGCTATTTTAGGAGTGGATGTTACCAATTTGACTCGAGTATAATGAGCAAATACAGAAAAATAAAAGAGCTTCTCTCCCCATCCGAAAGCGAAGGGAAAACTTGAGAAATAGCACAATTAGAATGTTACAGCTCTTAAATTTTGTGGAGAAAATGGTTTTAGCTTAATAAACACTGAAAATGCTGTCTTCTACAATTTTTTTTCTCATATCACAACGCAAATTGTGCAGCAATATACTGCTGGGAGAAGAGAGATAAAGCACTTAACTCGACAACTTCATACGCAGAATTCATGAGTTTATGTGAACTTTATTACTAATTCGATCATTTCTTTAAAATACATATATTTAATAGATTAAACAAGTCGCCAGTAAATTAGTACTTCATAAAATGAGTAAATGATTAACAACAATCCTTATATGGAATTTTGGAACATCTGTTTAACATGAAGATGCAGATGAGAATTGAAGGGTGTTACATTCATGCTCAATACCGCTATTCTAGGAAAATCTCAATTGAAACGAAGTAAATTCCATGAGTTATCATAATCTTCCAGCCATTCGCAATTAGGCTATTATTGTGATTGCATACATCTCATACCTGCAAATTAAGATTACTGAAAAAAAACGCTGTGTAGGGTATTTCGTTCTTGGCGATAAGAAATCAATTTAATTTGGATCGTGTTCATGAAATTTATTTTTACAAAGTTTTACAATAAGCGAAATCTTGAGTTAAGAGCACATAAATGAGAGAACTCATTCATAAATGTTTAAAATTTACTTGCTTAGAGGACTATTCAAACAAATGATAAAGAAACAAGATTCAAAGTGGAATGGGAATATTCCTATTGGTAGTCTCGTCATGTTGGTTGTGCTGATCTCTCACACGATCTTCTTCCTGCTCTTCGAATTTTACTCGATGAAATTGTACATACTTGCTGCTTCAGCTGCAACCTCACTGATGTTCATGTATTACTTTGAGAAGTCTTGTCCCACCTTGATGAATATTGGATCCAATATTATCTGCGGGATATGGGGGCCCTTTGTGTTGCAGTTATGCCTGAATTTGCTTCCTTGGGCGATGGCGCCCATAATATTGGATTGATCTTGATGGTGTTTTTTGAGTAGAAAAAATATTCATTATACTTTCTTTTAGGAAGTAACCTCAGCAGTTGAAGTATTGCTTTTTGCTATCACATGTCTGCAGTGATAGGAAGAGCTCAAATGCCTCCGCAAATTCAGTTCTTCTTTGGAGACAATTCAAGTCTACTGTGTCTGCTCAAATTTTGCAGGGCGAAGTTACATCCCTTAGGAGGAAATTTGTTGTTGGATTCCTTCTGGGGGCATTAATAAATTCTGATTTTAGAGCCATTTTGCTGGGTGATACTCATGATTTCATCCTGGAATTTTGGATTTGATTTTCAGTTTTCAGGATAGGAAATGTGGAACTTCAAAAGAGTGTTATGGCTCCCAATATCAGAGTTAACTCTTGATTATTATCCAATATGTTGCAATAATTTTCAAACTGACAGTTTTTCATTCGAATTGAAAACAAACTATCAACCAAACATCAGTGTTTATCTCGGCATTCCTTGCAACAAAATTGAGACCACTAATTCCACGCTTCTAGGTCCAGAAACCAATCGAAAATAGCTAGATTATAAGGGGAAAACGGTATAACTCATTGGTGATAATTCTCAAAAATTGTTTCGCAATACTAAAGTGGACATGGTATAGGTTAATTCATCTTCTGCCTCTTTCTCACTTACATATCAATCGCTATGATGGACAAGGAGAGAAGGAGAGGAGAAGGTTGGCTCTTCTCAGGGATCAGTATAGAACTGAACTCATCATATTGAATGAAGACATCAAGAAATCAAATGCTTCTCTTGAGCAAACAAATAAAAATCTCCAAGAGACTTTGGCTGAGAAAGAAAGCTTCATCCTCAGATTTTCTCATGAAATTCGAAACCTCTTAAATAGCCTTCTCGGAAATGTTGAACTTTGCCAAGAATCAGCTACTAGTGACCCTGAAGACCGAAAGATGCTTAAAGATGCAAAGGTCAGTGGAGAAATCTTTCTTCAGCTCCTCAATAACATCTTGGACAGTACAAAGATTTCGACAAAGAGATTGGAAGTGAATATCCAATTACACGATGTGAGAGAATTCTGTGAGTGAAGATATCTGGGTGACCTGCTCAGATATGATTGGGAAAGCAAAATTATTTGGCTCTTTGGGTGTCAATTTCAATGTTCCCAGTCAAATTGAATTTGATGGGTTAAGAATGAGTTAAGAATGAGACAGATAGTCATGAACTTGTTTACAAGTGCAATCAAATTTACACAAAAGGGTACATAAACACCTTCATAGATTTCATTGATAAGAATGAAATTTCATCGAACAGACAAGATATGAAGCCAAGGTACTTTGGAGTGGCGCATCAAGAATCAGACAAAATACTACTAACCAGTAGTGCTGATGATTTTTCATTCCAAGAATTTCCTTCTCAAAAGCATGAAGTCCTCACTTTCAATAATAAGAAATTTAGCCAGCCAAGATACATAGAAGAAGAACAAAACCTTGATATCAAAATTAATGCTCATCAAACACGTCCTTCGAAACCTTATGGAAGCAACTTCACAAGTTCTTTCATCACTCACCCTTTAGCACCAATGAATAAAAAAAAACGTGATGGCCAATGTAATAATTCATCTCCTCCTCTCGAAAGGGAAGGTTTTTTGAGAATTGAGGTTGTCGACTCAGGGTGTGGCATCAAAGAAGAAGACCTCAGAACAGTTTTCCACAATCTAGAGCAAACTGATACGAGAACATGAAAAGATACTTAAATGGAAGCCAGTAAAGCTTATTGTTCTCACCGGCTACGCAGAGGCTGCAACGCAACAAGAGATGTTGAATCCTGCTGGGCCATATCGAGCTAACTCATTCTTGTCGAAACCGAGCTCTTTCGAGTCCATAATGAACGTGTTGTAGACCTTAGTTTATTAAAGCGGGTAAAAATGTCATTATTATACTCGAGGAACACTTTTGTTTCAGCAATGAGACAACTTTGTTATTGTGCTTTCTTAACAGTTAAAATAATCTCTTTTGTGCCTCTTTGTATTATTGCACAGTAGTTATTGGTGGTGAAATTCTAACCATAAAAGGCCATGTATTAAACGCATTTTCTATTTCTCCAATCTTTCCCAATAAAACAAATCTGCCACAAAACTTATCTGACCGCTTCCTATTATTAAGAATGAAGACAAATGCAGGCAGCTCGCCTTTTTAGTTAAATAACCTTCTCTGAACACACAACCTACATAATTTCTGTGTTCAGCTGCTTAAAACTCTTCTTACCGAAAGTTTCCTTTCTTTTTTCTATAACAAATTCTCTTTGCTGACTTTTAGATTTTAAACAACATATAAGCAATATCCTATCCTATCCATATAAATATGTGTGTAAAGAGGATCGCTCAAACTGAAGATCCCAAAAGTAAAATGAGTTTTCGATTATTTAGGTGAACGGTCTGACAATCGGTTTCCAATAGATAATGCATTAACTATAACCTGCAGTCTTTCAAATTTAGAGGCTTTAATTTTCGGTGTTCGTTGGCTTGAGCCAAGAGCATCTCATTAGTAAAATAGAAACCGTCGATAAAATTATTTATTGCCAATTTCCGATTTAGAAAATGAGTAGTTAATTAAATTTTTTATGAACTGTTTAAAAGTTATTAAACGTATGTGGTTGAGAACAGCCGAAAAATTGAAATGCTCTGATTTACTTGTGATTTAGGCCGTGCTCTCGAGCTGGAATCCGATTTAGATCCAATTTAACGTCCGCACTCTGCAATGCCACTCAGCAAATGTCTCAAGAAAATGTTATCGCTCATATTGCTGCTGCTGTATCATCATTTCGAGTCTATTTGTCGAAGTAAAAGTTATATAGGCTGTTCCCTTCAGATTGTAGAAATTTTATTTGAGTGAGCTGAGAATCGATATAATTAATCGTTATTAAATTTCACTGGATTTCTTGATTAATTAACTCTAACTGAGAAAATTTAATTTATAAACATAGATTGTGCTTGATAGGTTATCTCGAAATCATGACAAAGCAGCAAGGTTTTCTTCACAAGGCACAGATTTCTGCAATCAGTCTGGGTATGGCGATTCTGCTGATACCTCACACATTCTGTTTTCTGTATTTCGATTTTTATCCGACCGAATTGTACCTGCTGTTCGCTCCATCCATGGCAATAATTTCTTTATTGCATTTACTTGAGAAATCTCATCCAAACTTAATGAGGGTTGGCACCAATATTCTCTACGGAATCGGAGGACCACTTGTTGTGGCTATTGCCCCAGACTTTGCTATTCTTGGTTATGCTTCACATTATATCGGCTTGCTTTTTGGGGTGTTTTTCGAATCCAATCAATCGTCTCTGTCTTTACTTCTTGGGAGTAATCTGATCGGCTGGAGTGTGGCTGCCTGGCGGTACATTCCTGATTTACTAACAGGAGCACAGCTACCTCAACAGATTCACTTCTTTTTTGGAAGCTCTTCCAATCTAGGACAAGTCATCTTCGGCTTGATTATTACCTATATAACGATAGCTATTTTTAATAAGGAGAAAAACAGGCAGGCACTTCTTCGAGAGCAATACAAAAGTGAACTTCTTATTTTAAATGGAAATTTCAAGAACTCAAACAGAGCCCTCGAAGAAATCAATAAAACCCTCCAAGAAATGTTGGCTGAAAAAGAAAGTTTCATCCTTAGGTTTTCTCATGAAATTCGAAATCCTCTAAACAGTCTTCTTGGAAATGTCGAACTTTGTCACGAATCACCCACTCTTTCTCAAGAAGATCGAAAGATGCTTCAAGACGCGAAGATTAGTGGAGAAATCCTTCTCCAGCTCCTCAATAACATCTTGGATAGTGCCAAGATTTCCACAAAGAGATTGGAAGTGAATATTCAAATGCATGAAGTGAGAAGGCTCTGTGAAGATCTGTGGGTGACATGTTCAGATATGATTGGCAAAGCAAAGCTATTTGGTTCTCTAGCTATCAATTTCAATGTTCCCAGTCAAATTGAATTCGATGAGCTAAGAATGAGACAGATAGTAATGAACTTGCTGACGAATGCTATCAAATTTACGCATAAAGGGTTTATTAATACCTTTATTGATTTCGTTGATACGAACGAAGCTATGCCGAGCATACAAGATATGAAGCCAAGGTACTTTGGAGTTGCACAACAAGAATTTGATAAGATACTCCTGACCAGCAGTTCTGATGATTTCTCTTTCCAAGAGTTTCCTTCTCACAAGCATGAAATCCTAACACTCAATACTAAGAAGTTTCGTCACCAAGTACGGTTATTAAAAGAAGAGGAGCAAAAGATTAACTTCAAGGTTGAGTCTTATGAAACACGTCCACTGAAGGTATTCGGTAGGAACTCGACGAGTTCCTTCATCAGTAGCCCTCTCTTACCAAACCATAAAAAGAAAGATAGTTGTGCGCATGCCGAAGTAAGAGAAGGCTATCTGAGGATCGAGATTGTCGACTCAGGCTGTGGCATCAAGGAAGAAGATCTCAAGAATGTTTTCAAACCTTTTGAGAAAAATTACACCACCACAACTGCAGTATCCTCAGACCGTCAGATTGGAGCAGGACTTGGGTTATGGATCACAAAAGAGTTAGTAGAACTGATGGGAGGCAAAATAGAAATCTACTCGAAGCCCAATGTCGGAACTTGCCTAGTCATCATGATCAAAACAAAATCTGGGAACAACTCTCCTAGGCAAGATGAAAACAAGAGTCGAGCGAAGACTGAAGATCAGAAAAACTCCTTCTCCCATGAGAAAGGAGTGCTGATTGTTGAAGATATCGCCTACAATCAGGAAGTAAACCGCAAGTTGATACAAAAATGTGGAATAAACCATATCACTGTCGCCAGTAATGGTCTTGAAGCTCTTGAGCTCTTCAGATCCAAAGGAGAGAACTACTTTGATGCGATCCTCACTGATCTCGATATGCCAATAATGGATGGCAAGACTTCCACGAAACTGATACGAGAACACGAAAGAAAACTCAATTGGAAGCCTGTGAAGATTATAGTTCTCACAGGTTATTCAGAAGCCGCGACTCAACAAGAAATGCTGAATCCGACTGGACCATACCGAGCCAACTCATTCTTGTCGAAACCGAGCTCTTTCGAGTCCATAATGAAGGCGTTGAAGAGTCCTTAATCCAAACTATGAATTGAAAAAAATGAGGCGAATTGTCCTGAAATAAGCCTAATAGCGAGTTCACCTTTATTCCCTTCCTCAACATTTTTAAAATTTGATGTTAATATTGAAATATTTCAAGTACATCCTTAGCAAGAAATAAGCTACTTCCTTTTAGATTTCATTTCTTTGATTCTCTGCATTGTTCTTCAACGGGTTATGATTTTTACATTCCATGCAGCAAGGTCAATTTGTTATTTCAGTAAAACCATATCCTACAAAATATCATTCTTTGCCGTTATAAAGCCATTTCATAATAAATCTGATGGGCTTTCTCGAACCTTTTCATAAAGCGCTTTGCATCTTTTATTGATCTAAAGGCTAGACCATGTTTACTAGTCTGAGTCCTACTTTGGTTTTTTCTCACTTTCTATGACAACTTAAAACGCATAGTGCAATATTATACAACCTCATGTGAAAAAGTTGTATAGCTTATCAAACAGAAAATTGGAATTTTTCTTAGACAACGCGTCAACATCATTCTCCTCAATGAAAGATCAATCGAAATCTCTGTTTGAATTCCTCGACAAAAAATAATGAGCTTAATGTTTCGCCTTCATTGAGCTCTTTTCAATCAAAAGAACTCCTGAAATTGGTCTCCTATGTCAAACGATCATCTCATATAAGGCCCCATTGAACATACAAATATCGTTAAGAAGGTATCTAAGATGATTTAAGTAGATCGGTGCTCTCACTCGCTTATCTAAGCTCTAAGACTCAAAATTCAGAGTCGTGATATAAAGCTTATTATTCTCTACAAATATTCTATCAAAGTCGACAGTATGAGAATAGAGGCAACATAAAACAACGGGAGAAGTCACACAAAATAGAGTAGTTCTTTTGAGAATCTACGAAATAGCAACTGCCAGCTGGTATTCAGCGGGTATTACAGTAGACAAGGACCATTAAGTCTTATCAGAATCTGAGTCGCTTACCTCCAATGGAGAGGATCATAATTGGGTTTCTCTATTTTCCAACTTGAAATAAAGAATATTTGCGATCAACCGGCTCCAGCCCTAAATGGAATTTTTGATAAATTATTCTTCTCAAAATGAATAATCGAATACCTGATTAAGATTTTAAATAACTCAAGATAGGTATTTAGATCTTTCATTAAAATGAAAGGAAAATGAGAATAGAATCTCAATGAATATCCAATAGACAGTGTGTTCTCTCGAAGAATTGCAATTTAAGGCCGGCAAAGTTGAGTTATCTAAATCGTTCTCCGCTCTCGAAAAAGAATGGCCATAGCTTCGTGAAGATACCTGTCCAATATTTCCAGACCCAAGATTACTGAAAAAAAAGAAATCAAATGGTTTTTCGCCTCAGATCTAAAATAAAATATTTTATTTAAAACGTGTGGGAGCCATTTATTTACATTTATTTAATCAATATACTTGCTGTGATTGATAACTCTCAGCGAAGGGACTGCTACAATTTTATAAACGTGTTTAATTCGCGAGAGACCCTTTGAAAGAATGACAGAAAAGCAAGGTATGTTCTGGAATACAAAGATCCCTACAGTCAGTCTCACCTTGACGGCTCTACTGATACTGCATACAATCTGTGTACTGTTCTTCGATTTTTACTCGACAAAGTTGTACTTGCTGATTACTCCATTCGTAGTTGCAGCGATTTTCTTGTATCTGATAGAGGAATCTCATCCACGATTAATGAAGATGGGATTGACTCTGATCTATGGGATGTTGGGCCCGCTCATTATTGGATTGGTACCTGAATTCGCCTCCTTTGGTTGTACTGCTCACTTTCTTGGATTGATTTTTCTGGCGTTCTTTGAATCTAATCACTTCTCCTTGCGCTTGGTCATTGGAGGCAACATGATAAGCTGGAGTATTGCAATCTACCGTTATGTTCCTATGTTGAGAGCAGGGGCGCAAGTCCCAAAACAGCTTGAAATTTTATTTGGAAGTGATACGAGTCTAGGGCAATTTATCCTAGGCCTATTCCTTTCCTATATAACCATCGCTATGCTGGACAAGGAAAGAAAAAAGCAGGCTCTTCTCAGAGAGCGATACAAAAATGAGCTTCTCATTTTAAACGGAAACTTCAAAAAATCAAACAGAGCCCTCGAAGAAATCAATAAAACTCTCCAAGAAATGCTGGCTGAAAAAGAGAGCTTCATCCTAAGATTTTCTCATGAAATACGAAATCCTCTAAACAGTCTTCTTGGAAATGTCGAACTTTGTCACGAATCACCCACTCTTTCTCAAGAAGATCGAAAGATGCTTCAAGACGCGAAGATTAGTGGAGAAATCCTTCTCCAGCTCCTCAATAACATCTTGGATAGTGCCAAGATTTCCACAAAGAGATTGGAAGTGAATATTCAAATGCATGAAGTGAGAAGGCTCTGTGAAGATCTGTGGGTGACATGTTCAGATATGATTGGCAAAGCAAAGCTATTTGGTTCTCTAGCTATCAATTTCAATGTTCCCAGTCAAATTGAATTCGATGAGCTAAGAATGAGACAGATAGTAATGAACTTGCTGACGAATGCTATCAAATTTACGCATAAAGGGTTTATTAATACCTTTATTGATTTCGTTGATACGAACGAAGCTATGCCGAGCATACAAGATATGAAGCCAAGGTACTTTGGAGTTGCACAACAAGAATTTGATAAGATACTCCTGACCAGCAGTTCTGATGATTTCTCTTTCCAAGAGTTTCCTTCTCACAAGCATGAAATCCTAACACTCAATACTAAGAAGTTTCGTCACCAAGTACGGTTATTAAAAGAAGAGGAGCAAAAGATTAACTTCAAGGTTGAGTCTTATGAAACACGTCCACTGAAGGTATTCGGTAGGAACTCGACGAGTTCCTTCATCAGTAGCCCTCTCTTACCAAACCATAAAAAGAAAGATAGTTGTGCGCATGCCGAAGTAAGAGAAGGCTATCTGAGGATCGAGATTGTCGACTCAGGCTGTGGCATCAAGGAAGAAGATCTCAAGAATGTTTTCAAACCTTTTGAGAAAAATTACACCACCACAACTGCAGTATCCTCAGACCGTCAGATTGGAGCAGGACTTGGGTTATGGATCACAAAAGAGTTAGTAGAACTGATGGGAGGCAAAATAGAAATCTACTCGAAGCCCAATGTCGGAACTTGCCTAGTCATCATGATCAAAACAAAATCTGGGAATCATTCTCCAAGGCCAGATGAAAACAGGAGCCGAGCGAAGACTGAAGATCCAATAAACTCTTCTCCACCTAAGAAAAGAGTATTGATTGTAGAAGATATCGCTTACAACCAGGAAGTGAATCGCAAATTAATACAAAAATGTGGAATAAACCACATTTCAATCGCTAGTAATGGCCTTGAAGCTCTTGAGCTCTTCCGATCGAAAGGAGAGAATTACTTTGATGCGATCTTCACTGATCTCGATATGCCAATCATGGATGGCAAGACCTCCACAAAACTGATACGAGAACACGAAAGAAAACTCAATTGGAAGCCTGTAAGGATTATAGTTCTCACTGGTTTTTCAGAAGCCTTCACGCAAAAAGAAATGCTGAATCCGAGTGGACCATACCGAGCAAACGCTTTTTTGTCTAAACCAAGTTCATTCGAATCAATCATGAAAGCATTGAAAAATCCTTAAACTTCTAAGTTGTGAAGATTGAAAGAATCGAAATCGATCATCATATAATTTTCTTGACTTGGTTAAACTCAATAGGAAGAACATACTTAAATTTTTCTGAAAATGAGGTAATATTTTCCCAGTATTTTGATTTGCTGTTACCATAACAAGCAAATTACCTTGACATTTTTTATTTTTGGCTACCACAATTTCTATTTTTTATAAAATATTCATCACAAAGTTCCATACCCTGAGGTTTCTATAATCAAAAGCTTTATAAAACCTTCAGCGTTGTAAGTTGGTTTCATTCAGAACAAATATATTACCAAAGCCTATCACCATTACAATTCCTTCACTCTCTTTGTTGATTGAATTATCCTGAGCCAATTTTTTTCGGAAAATTCATCATTATTACTTCACTCTCTTCTGAAGAGCACAGCCCATAACCGTATTAATTAAGTTAGATGTGCGATGTGAACAGTTAATGAATTATCATGATCCTCTGAACCGCAGCAAAGCTCCCATAATCTGCTTGATCATATTTTCAACAATTCGCATGAAACCTTTCTGGAAATAGAAAATTCGTATCGAATTTCCATTGTTTCTTTCCATATTCTTCATTTAGCAATTTGGTTGTAAAAATAACCTCTTTTCGTTAAAAGGAATAAAATTTACCTTCGATGAAACAGTTTCAATGGCCTAGAAACACCTAACATCATATTCTTCAAATCCTTCGCATTCCATTTCTATCCAAGTCGATTAATTACCATTTTCCCCATTTCACACTCCAATAATGGACCAGAAATCTGATATGAAAAGTCATTGATCTCACCTCATCATCAAAAACAGTATTACTTGACAGCACTCAGAACAATCACATCTGCGTTCATCCACTTCCAGAAGGATCTCTTCGTAAAAGCTTGCGCTAACATCTACAATCAGAAAAAAATTACACGTTACAATCATTTAAAGCTACGGCAAAATTAGCTGCCGACACGACTTCTGGTTTCAATAATTTTACTTTAAACTACTTCCAATGAACTTTCTCCAAAACATCGGTTTAACTCCACGCTCACTTAGATCCTCTTCAGACTATCTCCCAGACTTTTCCAAACCAACTCTTTCCACTCCATTATCAGAATTTTTTCCCTCTACTAACAAAAACCTCCAAAATCAATACTTTTCAATCCAAAGAATCCGCGATGTTCCAATTAACTATTTATCTGCCTGGGAAACGCGTTGGAGTGAGATCCAACGCATTGCCAAATTGTCTTCAACTGGTGTCATGCTAAAATATATCGATTGGTACACCGACTCGAAGCCGGGTGGCGATTTGTGCGATGTTCTGATCGTTACAGAAAGGATTCACACTTCATTAAGAAATTTACATGCAGTTTCCAAACCAAATCTCCTTGAGTTGGTCTGCATGACTTATGAGCTTAGCCGGACGCTATCTGAGCTCAGCAAGCATGGCATCACGCATCAAAGGATTAATCCTGACACGATACTTCTAATCAAGAAGAGGAATGGTCAAATGAAATACAAATTGTCAAATTGGGCTTCTTGGATCCCTTTGAATGAGCCTGACTATCAATCAAGGATAGAATACAGGAATTATATTCCTCCAGAGGAGAATTTTCATGGTGATGCCTCAAAATATGACGTATATGCGCTTGCAATTACTTTTTTAGAGACGGTTGGAGTGGCCTCCAACTATTTAGAACAGTATAAAAGCAAAAGCATTGATATGAACTATGAAGATCCGGATATCTCAGCTGTGAAAATCTTGCAACGCACTCTTCTCAACGCTCTTGAAAGCAGAAAAGAAAAGAGAATGTCTATCGAAGGGCTCAGAGACAGGTGCAAGATCCTACTGGAATACGAGAGCGAGCTCGCGAAAGCCAATCTTCAGGAGTTTTGTGAGAGTTTTCTTAATATTCCGCTCGTAGATTCCGAATATCAACAGGAAAAAGCAATGGAAGATTTCGGCAGTTCACCAAAAATCAAACTGATTGGAGGAGACGCGAATTTGCAAATTGAGCACGAAAAGGATTTTTCTGCTACCTCTGAGATGCAAAAAATGTTCACGCCAAAAAAAGCCGAGAGCAATGTGATTTACCCGTTGAATGAATATGGTATTTTAGCCTTAAACGGCTACAATACCAGGTCTCAGCATGACTCATTGCCAAAGTCAATCAAAATTTTCAGAGCCATCCTCGTGATTTGCTCGTTGAGTTTCGTGATAGTATTTGCTGGATTTGACTCGAGGATCATAAAAAATCATCTGACTAACAATAATTCAAAGAGTTTACTCGAGCTGAAAGGGGCGATTGAGAATATCTATATGAACCTTAACTCAACGCCTTTCTCGGACATCATCCTCGCGAAGTCTTGTCCAGCAAATTACACGCAAAAAGCGCTTAATGTACTAAACAGCTCTTCAGAGCATTATTTCTGGAAAAACAATTTTATTTGTGTGAAGGAACTTAATCCTTCGAGCATCAGCTACGGAGCCTGCAGTTATCAAGGACTGACAGAATGCTACCCGGGATTTTGTGTCAGCGGAGACAAATGCCCGGTTACTCAAATCGAAATTAGCGTTTCGCCTCGCACATACGGGAATTGGTCATCGCAGAATATCACTAGCGGAGATCTGTATCTCAATTACCGTCGAGAGAAAGGGAAAGTTCCCATTTCAACTTTCGACGCGTCTGTGAAGCAGCCAGTTCGTTGTTTGAGCAGCAATGAATACTTAGAAGTTTCTTCTTCTTCCATTGCCTCGCCAAGCGACTGGAGCATGAACTATGACATATATATGCAAGGGTTTTCTGGATGTAGCGAATACGGGGTCTTTCCGAACATTTCGCAATTTGATAACGACTCAACATCATCGTATTATTCTTATCAGTCGAACGCAGGACTTGCTGTGACTTCAAATTCAAAAGACTCTGTCAGTGCTTGGACTTATTTAACATACACGAGCTTTCTGGTATTCCCAGTGACTAGCAAAAATTATAATGGCGAGCTTTTTCTAAAAGCTGGGGCCTATCTCGTAGCTTATCGGAATTTCTTTGAGAAGATATCTGCGGCTCTTAACGGCTTTGCAGTTGTTTCAGTTATTACGACTTTGGTTGCGTTGGTCATGGCTTTTCGTCACAGACATAAAGATCCTGGGACTTACCCCCGCTGGTTCCGTTTGCCGTTTTTGTGCTTTAATATTGTCATTGCTGTTTTAGTACTCGCGGTTCTCGCGCGCTCCCACGTTATGAATAAGCAAATGTCAGAATATGTGAGCTTTTTTCATTCTTTACAGAGCCAAAGCGCTTTTTCGAGGGGGCAGTTATCAAAGGTAGTGACCGATTACTTGGACAGAGCGAGCAATTTAACCGAAAAATCGAATATTTGGCTGCCTTTTTGCGTTGTGTTGTGGATCATAAAGATCGTATGGGTCGTGATGGACATTTTGTACCGAAGGAAATTGAAAAAAATGTGAAGGGAGGTTTTTGCTGTAAAAAAAGAAGTTAGTTTGTTACATTAATAATGAGTTTTCTCTAGATAGCATTAATCAATTAGATATTGTATGTATATTTTGTCTCTATCAAGTATTGGAGCACAAAATTTTTTTCAACGCATAAAATCGTGTTTACTAATCATCCGAAAGAGTTCAGATCAATAAAACTATCTATAATGTTTCATGCACATTGTCCTATTAAAATGAATCGTAATTTTCTATCTTGTCAGTACTGCATGGTTTTGTTGAAGCCATTTTTTCAAATTTGGAGTGTTTTGCAAGAGTAAACAATTGGAATCATATACCTTATAAAGATTTCCATTAGATTCAATGATAATATCGATTTTAGATTCCTAATCATGCTTTTTCTTTAGCGAAATTGCTCTAGAGCCCAAACCTAATGATTTTTTGGGGCTCTTTACGATATTTCTTTTGGAATTTCGGTTTTCAGTAAGTTTATTCAGCAAATCAAGGTCAAATTGCTGATTATTTGGAGTGATTACTGCCTATCAGGCAATTAAATATTCTAAACTTTAAACTAAGATTCGTAAATGAACACCCTTACGAAAATCATCAAGAGCCCTAATGACAACCGCATTTACAAAGCGGTTCAACTCAGCAACCAACTCCTATGCGTGCTGATCTCCGACACCAGTAAACCTCCGCACTCTCCCTCTGTCAAACCCTTCCATTAGCCTCCGAAAAAGCTGCTGCAAGTCTCGATGTTGGAGTCGGCGCTCTCGAAGACCCTTGGGACGTAACCCACTTCAAAAAGCAATTTCCAATCATGTTTTCCGTTGCTAGAAACAAGGGCTAGCTCACTTCCTGGAGCACATGCTGTTTTTGGGCACTGAGAAGTTTCCCGATGAAAAAGAATATGGAAACTACCTCTCGAAAAATTCTGGTTTCTATCTCGCAATAAGCGCCTCCTAACTTTATTTTTCAATGCTTATAGGCTCTTCAAACGCATTTACGAGTCTTACTGACACCAACTATTTTTTCGATTGCAAAAGTTCCGCATTGGAAGGCGCGTTGGATCGTTTCTCGCAGTTCTTTATCTCGCCACTCTTCACTGAATCCTGCACAGAAAGAGAAATGAATGTAAATTTGATAATAACGCATGGGTTTTTTGAAGCGTGTTGATAGGCAGTAGAATCTGAACACCAGAAAAACATCATGCAGGACATGTGGAGAAAGTATCAGCTGCTTAAAAGCACAGCACATCCACAAAACCCTTACAGTAAATTCGCTACTGGAAACAAAGAAACGCTGAATCAGCCTGGAATTCGAGACGCATTGATTGAATTCCATAAAAATTACTATAGGTAGCTATTCTCGCGTTATCTGAGCCTGATAATGTGTTTAGTGCTAATTTAATGAGACTAGCTATCTATGGAAATCAAGATATTGATGTTCTAGAGAGATGGGTCCAAGACTACTTTTCTTCTGTGAAAAACTACAGCTACAAGCCGCCTACCTACATAGAAGTTCCATACACGAAAGAAAACTTCTCTGATTTGATCAAAGTCGTCCCGATCAAAGATCGAGACACCCTTGAATTCATTTGGATTTTAGAGGATTTCGAGCCTTATTACAAATCCAATCCTGGAAAATATTTCTCACATCTCTTCGGACACGAAGGGAAAAACTCCCTTCTTTCGCTCCTGATCGATGAAGGCCTCGCCTTTGAGTTAAGCTCTGGACCATCGACGGAAATGAAGCTATTTACTCAATTCAGAATCGGGATCTCGCTCACCAAAGAAGGAGTTAGACGGTATAAAGACGTTATTGCTTACGTCTTCAAATATTTGGATATGCTGAAAAAACGAGGCCCTAGCAGAAATGTGTATGAAGAAATCAAAATAGTAGGCCAGATCAAATTCGACCACAAAGATAACGAAAGACCCACGGGCTACGTCAGCGGGTTGACTTCCGCGATGCAAAGATATCCGCTTGAGGATATTCTGCGCTATCCTTACTTGTTTGAGGAGTTTAAGCCAGACCAATTGAAGAAAGTTCTCGATGACTTCACGCTTGACAATATGCGGATTATCCTGACGTCGAAAGAGGTCGAAAGCGAATGCACTGAGAGGGAGAAGTGGTACAAGACGCAATACTCGAGAACGCCGCTTCCTGATGATATCAAAGAGCTTTTCCATAATCCTGTCATTCAGCCAAAAAAGTCTAAGAAAATCCTTGATCTTCCTCCAAAAAATTTGTTCTTGCCTAAGAACTTTGAGATTTTAGCGAAAGACTTTGAGGCTTTGAACAAATATCCGAAGAAGATCTACTCTTCGGACTCTACCGACGTGTATTTCAAGCAAGATAACACTTTTAAAACACCGAAAGGAGACTTGAAGATGAAACTATACTCTAACGAGTAACTGATAAGAAAATTTGAATGGAGAATTAATTTATACTTATTTTAGTTGTGGCTTTGGCACAATCCTCGAAACGCAGCTCATGGCTGAGTTATGGCTCCAGCTGTTTAATGAAAGCCTGAGAGAAACGTTATACTCTGCAGAAATGGCCGCGGTCTATGGAGGTTTCTCATTAGATGTGAGAGGACTCGGGCTGCACATCTGCGGTTTCAATGATTCTATTCCGGCTCTATTGAAAGAAGTTTTGGAAAATTTGAAAACGTTTAGAGTCGAGGAATACAGAGACCATTTTGCTAATATTTACGAGAAGGCTCAGAGGTCGTTGAAAAACGTCTTTAAGAACCAGGCGTATGAGCAGGTATTTTAAACAAGTGAGAAACAATTGGCTAATTTACGATTTTTAGGGAATGTTGATTCAAGGCACTCTTTTGAAGAAAGCGAGTGATGCGTACCATCCAGCTGAAAGTCTCAACGTGCTGAATAAAATCACCTTTGAGAAACTCGTAGAGTTCGAAAAGGAATGGCTGAAGACTATTAGAACTGAATGGTAATTGCTATTGCAATAAATTTAAGCAAGCACTTAATAACTACTACCTATCAGGCTTGTGAGTGGCAATTTCACGGAAGAAAAAGCCGTGGAAATGGTGAAAGAGGCCGAGGAGACAATCGCAACTTTGAGGTCTCAGACCAGAACTCTCGTGAAGGAGCTTACTGCTGAAGTCCGCTTGATTGACATCCCTGCAAACACCACGTGGATTTATCAGCACAACCTCCAACCCGATGAATCAGGCGCCAAGGATAATAATTCAGCTGTTATCGCGTTTTTCCAATACGAGGTCGAAACTTTGGAAAAGAAACTGTTGACTATGATCCTCCTGAACTTCCTTCGAAATCCTTTCTTCGACGATTTAAGAACCAAGCAACAACTTGGCTATATCGTTTCAGCGTAATCTAGTCAAAGTTTTTTGGTTTTAGTAACCAGCCATTTTTAACAAAAACAGTATGGATGTCGAAGTGCTTAGCGTCCTTGGAATCCTCTTCGTGGTTCAATCGAGCATCCAACCTTCCAGCTATCTCTCTGAAAAGACTCACGAATTTTTGGATCGCATGAGAAAGGAAATCCACGAGCTCTCGGATGCTGAATTTGATGCGTATAAAGAATCTGTGCTGTCTAAACTGAAAGAGAAAGACTATAACATTGTTCAAGAAAGTGGAAGATACTGGGGCGAAATCGCAAAACACACGTTCCTTTTCCAGAGAAGTAAGCACTGAACCCATACACACTAAACCTTATCACTACTTTTTTAGAGGAACTGCTTATCGAAGAGCTGAAAAACCTCAAGAAAGAGCAACTAGTCCAGTTATACGAAGAGGTTTTCTATAAAAATCGCAAATTGTTAGAAACACATGTCGTTGCTGAGGTCCATGCCGAACAGAACGAGAAGCTGAAGAAAGAGAGACTTGAGAAAGATAAGACCGTGAAGGAAGCGCCTTCGATCGAATGGTTCAAGAGAAAGCTGCCTTTACATCCTGACTACCACTCCATGGCATAAAATTTTGAAGGTCAGGAGCTATTTACTCCATTCAATGAAAAGTTTTACAATAAAGTGGAAAGTGTATATAAATAAAACACAAACAACGTAATGGAATTTGAAATATGTTGATAATGATTTTAAGAACTCTTATGAAACTGCTAAGTAGACTCAAACTCTAGATGGAGCGATTAGTTTTAGGCTAGGTTACTACCCCTATTATTGCATAAGGAACAAGGCTTTCATTTGAATTTGAAGTATGTCTGACGACACATGTCGGCGACATCAATTGATATTCTCGTATTATTTAAAAATACACAGTTGGCTATAATTGAATCGATTCATGAAAAAGAAAATAAAAGCGAACCTAAGGATTTGATATCTACCTTATTATTCTATAAAACACATTTAAAAGAAACTCCTGCTTTACATGAATCAAAAAAAAAAAAGTTGATTTACGCAACTTCAGTAGCAGGATTGTCATTCGGCTTTGTTGTTGGATTCGCTTGGGTTTGCGTCTGTGCTTGAGTTCCATTGTTATTGAGCATATGGGTGAGAACTTCCTTTGTGTATTTGAGTCTCTTCGCCATTTCAGTATTAGTACTCTCCAGCGCAGTCGCCAGCGGATAGTTCGATCGCTCCCCTTTCTTATTTACATAGGTCACGATCTTGCTCTCCGAGCTGAGGATAATCTCAGTTTTGTCAGTGAAGTTGACCTGAACGATTTTATTGCTGAGTCTAAACATAATGGCATGCTTTGTCTTCATCCACTTCTTGACGTAGACTGTGCCAATCTTAGTTAAATCTTCATCAGAGAACTGGTTCTTGTCAACTTCGGATTTTCCTTCGCCTTCGAGATAGCTTCTGAAGTGTTGAAGGAGAGTAACTTTCTTTTGAAGCTCTTTAGGATAGTCAGAAAGGGTGTGTTTTGTGGAGACATCTTGCTTGTCTGATGACCTTCTTTCGATGTACTCGATGCTCGAGCCTTTTGGATCGAGCACGATCTTTGTAGAGTCGTTAAAGAACACTCCGATAGCTCCGTTGGACAACAGGTAGCCGAGTCCGTACTTGGATGAGTAGTCAACCCACTTCTTGACCCACACTTCCGATGATTTCGTTATCTTTTGAGTCAGCACTCCCGTACTCATCGTATTCATATTTTGTGTCGACCTGAAGTCTTTCGTGGTTGTTCCCAGCTTGAAGTTAGAATCTTTGTTCGTGGCAGTGAAATTATTTGCAGTTTGCGTGAATTGGAATTGCCCATCTCCTTTCGGTGTCTCGATCTGCTTACTCTCAGTACCTTCTTTCGTGGATTGGATCCCTTGTGTGCTGACAAGATTGCTTCTCTGGTTCGAAGGCAATTTATTGCTGCTCACACTACCCAACGGCGTCGTGTCTAACATTTTCTGGGTCGATGAGGTCTTCAAACTGCTGTTCTGAGGCAAGAACTGTCTCAAGTACGTGGCAGATGGGGGACAAGCCAGCGTGGTGACCGGCAAGAGCTTTGGGATGCTACCACCATGATTAATGAACGGATGTTGGAGAATCTCATCCAAAGTAGGACGACGTGCAGGGTCTAAGTTAAGAATTCTTGTGATCAATCCCTTGGCTGCGTCCGAGAGAGGCACGTGCTCAGGGAACGAGTACGAATTCATTTTGATTTTTTTATATGTTGTCTTCACATCAGGAGTCTCAAATGGAGGCTTGCCGACCAACAGTGTGTAGATGATCACACCTGTTGACCAGATGTCTACTTCGTATGAGTGTCCGACCTTTCCATCCAGAATTTCGGGAGCAATGTAGTTGGGAGTACCGCAGATAGTTCGCTTCTTCTCGCCATCAAACTCGAGTTTGGTGGCAAGACCGAAGTCTCCGATCTTGATTTCCATCTTATCGGACAGGAAAAGATTTCCGAGCTTCAAATCTCTATGAATAACGCGGTTGCTATGGAGATATTTCAGTGCAGAGATAAGTTGAACCAAGTAGCATTGCACTTCAAGTTCAGTGAGGCGCTTTCGGCGCTTAAGGAGGTCGTTTAAGGTCTGGTTGGTGCAGAGTTCGAGGAGGATATAAACGTTATCGTGATCCTCGAACACGTGCTCGAAATTCACAACATGTTGGTGGTGAAGCGATTTATGGATTTTGATTTCAGAAATCAGCTTCTGTCTCGATCTGGATTTGGTCAGAGAGGATTTCTCGATGATTTTCGCGGCCTGGACGCGTTTGGTTTCAAGGTTCGTGGTCTCGAAACACTTAGCGAAACCGCCTTTGCCGAGTAACCGACCCTTGGCGTAGCGTTTGACTGCGAATTCGCCATTGACTTTGGTGATCTTTTCTTCGATGATCACTTGATTTTCAGTGCTTTCAGGGGCTTTAGTTTGTTGTTCCATTGCTTTTTTTTTTGGTTTTGGACTCGATAAAATATTTTAATTATTAATTGCGTTCCGACAGTTGATTTAAGTCACGAAAGAACTCTTGCAGTGGCCTGTTTTTAATAATTTATTACGAGCGTTTTATTGCATTCAATTTTTTCAGTGCGATTTAATACGCTATTTCGACCAGAATTTTACAGAAGTTCAGGCCAAACGCTGACAATAAATGCAAAGTCAGCGTTTACGAATCAGAAAATGAGAATATACTTTACTAGCGGACTAGGAGTGAGATAAAGTCTCTACGCGCTCTGGTGAGAAAATGATGTTCACCTAGACGAATGGAGCATCATATACCACAGGAACCTAAGTGATTCAGCTGTGAGAACATCTGTAACGCTCATGGATTGATGATGACAGATGAATTTCGGTGCTTTTTCCATGAAATACCTATTTCGCTTATATAAATAAATGGAGGAATCAACAAGACAGAGTGGAGGCCTTCAGAGCAGAATCTCTTAAAGAAAAATGCAAATATTTCAATAATAATGGGTGTTCGGACTGGGTCTAACAGTTTGCAAATGTCACAAAAAAAGTTTTGAGGTTCGAGGCGACGATCAGCTTATCTTATCGGTGGTGGTTTGAAAGCTAGCTCAACACCAAATATCGAACATTTGTATCTGTCTGTTCTTTTTAGCCGTCCTGGAATTTAGTGCAAATAGTTTTATGAATAAACTTATCAGTTCAAGTCTAATATTTACTCTCATAATACCAGCATGAACTTCTCAGCTTCAACTATTCAATTTCCAGAAACTGGACTGCTCTTGTGATGATATAGATCAAGGATATCCTCGGGGTGCAAACGAGAAATAGTTGCATCCTTGAGTTTTCACTAATTTAAGAAAATTATTAACTCGGGAAGAAAATTCAAAAGAAATTCTGCTCCTCCACAGACCATTTGCAGCAGATTCTATCATTTAAATCGTGATTTTCATTAAATCGCCTCAACTTGTTTGTATCGTCCCTGGAATATATGAAGTATCATTGAATTACAACAATAATTTGCGAAATACTAAACTCCTGTTGGATAGGATATACAGGACATACAGAACAATTGTTCAATAAATCTCTCCATAATGGTTACATAAGTTCTTCGAAATATATATATCATAACATAGCCAAGCTTGCTTACTTACACAATACTTAATCCCAAAAAAAATTTTAATGACTCTTTTATTTTATTGGTCCTCTGGTTGAAGTGCTTCGATTTCCTGCAGGTCACTTACTTGCTCGATAACAAGCTCTGGTACTTCTGGATCTGCCAACATTTTCTTCTTTTCCTCTTCTGTTTTCCCTGCCAAATCTAAATTGAGCTCCTTCACCCATTTCAAATAGGTCATCTTTGCTTGGTCAAACTCATCGATCGCTCGAGTCAGATAGACAAGCAACTCTCGTGGAATCTCGCTATATTTTTCAGCTAGCACGAAAAGAAAATTAGCTCAAGCGGTTCGTCTATGAATCAATATTACTATTATCATCGTAATACACCAACTTCTTATATGGATACTTTCTCTTGTGTTGATTGACTGGAGTCGAGAACTCTTTCGCTTGCTCCTCGGTGAAAGGCGCGATTTTTTTATTCCTCGGAGGGCTAAACGAAATTCCGATTTCTTCGGCCTGGATTTGTGGTTTCTTATCCAAATCGTCCAGAATTCCATCTTGAGGTCCAGGGCTTCCCATATTAGAAGAACTATCTAGCCTATCGTTGTTTAGCACTACCCAAGAATCGCCTGAATCTCCTTTATACACTGGGCGGGTGACCTTCACTTCCATATTAGAAGCAGACATCGAGCCTCTTAGCTTTGGTAGATTATACACTCTTCCTAGGTCCATTGAAGACTCTCTTTTTAGTTTGAAGTAATGATCCTTCTTCTTCTTGTTGAGCTTAATGGCGATCTTTTCTTGCTGGACGTTTTCCAGGAATGCTTTGTGCGCTCTTTCGATAATAGTCATATATTGCGAGTATTCCATGCTGATGTAGTCATTTATCAACAGATTCCTTTGGAATTTATTGTAGTTGCTTCTCTTTTGATTGTACGCCTTCAATTCAGCTTTAATATCACTATAATATAGAAATAAATTGTTATTTTTTTGCATTCTTATTGGTGATAATTACTCGATGGTTTGAACGCTGGAGTTAGGCGATCGATGTTGGTGATAGATTCTGAAAAGCAGCAAATAATAGAAAACTTTCCGCACCTCGTGGCTCCAATGCAAGAAGAGTCTGAAGAATCGCTCTCCAAACAAATAACTACAAAGACGATGTCTTGCTTCTCCTTCACAAATAACCAAAGGTTAATTTGATCTAAGTAGATAACTCCAAATTTACCGGTCAATGTGTTATAGTTATTGTATATCACCCAGAACACTTTTGCAATATTTGTCGCATGGTCACTCTCCATAATAATCTCCAGACCTTTCAAAAAGAAATTGTAGTCAAATGTCGTTGGTAATTGCTTCTGCCGGATCTGGTAGGTCTTCATCCACGTATTAATAAGGTCCAAATTCGCAAACACATTCATCCAATCAAAAACTCGTGTTTTGTTGTAAATAATCACGATGAAGATATTCAATAGTTTTTCGTTAAGGAGAATCGCCACTGAAGCGTCAATGAAATACTTTGATAGCGTTCTCACCTCTCTTCTCTTCAGTTCGCTGAGAAAATGCTTAATTAAGACGCTATATCCTGGAACGTCTTGCCAAGGAATATTCTGGTTAACCACGACAGTTTTGCTGACCATATTGGCGAATTCTGTTAAAAAGAGCGCGAAAATAGACCTTCTTTTCTCAAAAGCAAGGAAAAGCTTTTGGTCACTCAAAATCTCGCTCAGTAAAGCAAAGTTTTCATCGCCTCTTTGCGTGCCCTAATAGCCATAAACAACTGATTTATAAAGGAAGTTACCTTGAGAAAGCGATAGAAGTAGGTGTTCCAGTCGAAGAGCGAGACGATTACTTTATTTTTCCTGCGGTTGTCAGTTTCGCCTTCTAATTGGTACTCTGTGCCTCTCCACTCAGTGATTTCTACCTTCGCATCTTGAGAGTCTTCCAGACTCTGCAGTAATCTTTCTCTGAACTCTGGAATCCTGAAGTAAGCTGAGGCGCAGAACTTGGTGACAAAAATCCTTGATTTTCCGTCGAGTCCGTCTTGATTGGCTAATTTTAACACAGCTTCGAGCACTCGGTAAATGAAGCGTTGATAGTTGAGAGTGACTTTCATTTTTTGTTTCATATTCTTGATTTTGAGCCTCTCTTTATCAATATCAAAGTTACTAGACTGACCGAACGATTGGTCGTCAGATTCGAACCCCATAAAGTGCAAATCAAATTCACCTCGAAGGATAACCAAACTCAAACACTCTAGGTAGAGACCTCTTAAGGGAAGTGGTACTTTATCAAAGTATTCCAATAGATGGCGGCCTAAATCAATGAAAATTTGTTGGCTGGTCAGCAAATCCTCGGAAGTTTGATAAACGAAGGAGACCATTGATGCCTATTGAATGTAAGAAGAATAATTGCAGAGAGTTTCGCTACTTTATGTGATTTATTTAAGATTGCGTGGATTTTTTCGAGGTCTGCAAGGGTATCTTGGACAAGCTTATCTGATTTCTATGGGAATAACGTCAGTGGACTGAGAGGATAGATGTGCTTTACTTGAGCGTCATCTTTTACAGCAGCTATCTTGAATACGTTCTCTATGAGATTTTCTTTGAGGGCACTGAGATTGCGGACCTCAACAGTGAAACTCTTATGAAATACACCAAAAACCGACTTCTTATCTTTGTTCAAGACCACCTCAGCAGACTTTTGAACTCCACGGTCAGTCAAAACACCGCAGATCATCTGACGGTAAAAAGGACTATATTCGCAGAGTAGTTTTGCCTCCAGCTATTAACCCATATTAGATTAGTAGAGAATTTTGACTGATTTCATACCATTCCAATGCAAACGCCATGGAACCAAAGCTTTTTTGTAATTGAGATCTCTTTTTTCATTTTACTATCATTTATTTTCTGGCTCTTTTACAAGGAAAAATGGTAAGCTAGCAGAAATTCAAGGTAAATTTACCGAATTCGTCATTTCAACGTAGATTTTATTCATGGCAATTAAGGAGTCTCCCACTAGCACATCAGGTTGCCCTTGCTTTTCAGATGACTTTGCCGACCACAGCAAGACCTGGAGGCAGTCTCCTTCGAAATCGCAGCTATTTATTTGCAACTATTAGAGGTTATTGTGGAAGCTTTCTAAAAATAGATTTACATCCACAAAGGGTATGTCGTGATCATCTTCACGATATTCCCACACCAAGCGCTTCTTGCTCTCAGGTTTCACAATTCCAGCAGCTATTTGCACATCATCGAGCGTTTTGCGAGGATGCTGGCCCTCATCTATCGATGCCCTCAATGGCTCTTGAGGCTTCTGACTATCCAGATGTGTTAAACTCAACTGTTCTTGAAGTTTCGGTTTGATCGGCTCGACTTTTTTCGATTCTGTAAAATAATTTTTGGTAATCACTCGCTTTCCTTCATCGAAATCCTTCACAGTATAATTTTCCGGCAGACCGTCTTGTTGCGCCACTGAAGTCGCCGTCGTCACGAAGAATGGGTTCTTCAAATTGCTTGAATGTTCGCTTGAAAAATCCTTTGCTGTTCCGATCAACTTTAAGGAGTAGTTATATTCTCTTTCCTTTGGATTTTCCGTTAATAAGCAGTCTATCTTCAGTGTCTTAAGGCTCATAAGTACGCGTTGGGACATTTTTAAATCGAATATCAAACGAGATTTCGTCGGTTTCTTGGAAATTGCTGTAAGATCACAGGAATTTTTCAAATTTGTCATACCAAACCTTTTTTGAGAACAATATCAATATGACCAGGTCCTCTCACTGAATCGATCAAATTGATCGTTACATCAGCAATGTCTCGATGCTTATTGTCCACTAGCACCTATTGTATATTGATAAAGCAACTGGTCAGCTTAAGCGCTTACAAGTCTAAGAGCGGAGGTCTTGAGGTCCTTGGCAATGACTTCATACTCGAACTCTTCTTTGAAGTTCCACTGTGAAAGGGAATGAAGGGGAAAAAGAGAAAAACCCTTTTACCAAGTAATCTGTGAAGGTGCCAACCATAGGCGAGGTCTTGAATTGCTTGCAATTAGCGAAGAATATTTTCAAGTAAGAGCTCGACTATGAATTTAGAGGTGAATTTGGTGAAAAAGTTGGATGTTTTTACTTTTGGTAAGTTCCTTCCTCGCACGTTTGATAGCTGAACAAAAAATTTCAAAGCTTCATTCGGAGATGGCTCTGATTCTTGGACAGGCAGAGCGCTAACGGAGATAAGCAGAAATTGATGTATTTGTTTACGTGGAGAAGCCCTGTTGGGGTCGCTGACATGATGCACCCATGTTATTTCCAGCGTGTCAATAAATTTTAATTATTTCTTTATTTTAATTCCTGGAAGCAAGGGTAGTGAGGGTTTTACCCTGGCTCGCTTTAGGAATTAAGATCTTGGAAGTTTGGCTCAATGTTTCTATTCAAAGGATCAGATGACCTCATTTGTGTTGCAATGCTATTTTTTAAGTAGAGAAGAGAGAGGTGGATCACATTGATTATCCCAGGAAAAAAAATGAACTAAGTGCTAATTTGTTGGGGTGATGAACTTGGAGCAACTTGAAATAGATTGCTATATAATGCATTTTGTTTTAGCATATTCCGTTTTCCATGAAAAGAGAAGGATCCTGTACGCTCACAAATTAAATTTATAGTGCTTCCATTAGAAGGAACCGATAAAAGAAATTGGTGAATAAGAAATATGCTAACATTATTGCATGGCATCGTTATTGTTATACTCTTCGAGGTGTTTGTAGAGAGAATAGATTGATACACCCGACATGCGGCGGGATGGCTTAAATCGCAATCAAACTTAAGTAGATAAAAGAAATTCCATGTTCTCATTTTACGATTCATTCAGTCTTGAGAAACCCCATTTAATCATACAGACCCTTGCCCTAACATCAAAGCCCAAAAAAAAAAGTATTTTCCATCATGAAAGGGCACTAATTGGTATCGGTTTTTGGAACACAGAGAAAAAACGAGTTTAATTTAATTTTTTTCTGAGAGTTCTATTCTTTTCAATAATTAAGTTTTCTTCTATCCATTGTTACATTAACAGCGCTTCTAAGACAACTACTGAAAGATCAGCAAGCTCCATTATCATGACACGGATCTCTAGCGCGCTCGGGGTCATTGCTCTTCCAATATCGAGTACTAAAAGAATCAGTTTTTCTTCTTTTTCGGTAAAAAAAGAATAATTAACAAATTACTCTTTTTTTCCACGGTAATCTTCGTTTGATAAAATTTTCTAAAATCCACTAAATTATGATAGGACAGTTATAAGCTGACTTTAGATAAATTCGAAAACCTCTGAATAACCCTTCTAAAGGAACTCTAAGGCCTTCCTCATATAATGTATTACAATCAAATTTATCTTTCTTCAAAGCTTTGAAATCGCTTCAAGAAACCTTCAAATCATGGATATTGAAACACCTATTATCCAAAACGACCCCCAAGAGCAGTCTCAAGAAAACACCGAGTCTCAAATACAAAAAGGAAGCGTGATTAATCAACAACGATGTCTCATTCCTTCAATGAATAATATTCTTCGGCTATCAGAGCTCATTGATAGCGATGCAACTTCAATTGGCTTTAATGAGAAACCCGAATCAACAAACAACATCAATTGCAAAAAGAATTCTCTTAAATTTTGTCGAAGGATCAATAAGAGCCTCGTTGAGAGCCTTGGCAACAAGAGATTGGAGGATTCCTCTGCAATTACAGAGTTTCTTTCGTTTTTTCAGAGGGTGCTAGAACATCTGATAGGATTGCTTGCTGGAACTATTACTGACGCAAGAAATCTTCAGCGCTCTCACCTTGAGCTGCTGCAGAAGGTCTGGGAAATCAATAGAAACACCCTTAGCGAGAAGAAAAATAATAAATTGTCACTTGTCAACTTCGATGAGTGGGAAAGCTTATTTACATATAAAGGGTTCTGCCGGCGCCTTCAGGACATCACCTACGACCCTCTGCTGGGTAAGGCAACATTTGGCGATGAATCAAGCAAGAAAGCTTTCGTGGGATACTATTCCAAGCTGCTTTACATTCTAAACGGGATGATACTCAACACGGTGCTTTTTACGCAGTTTTTCAGCTCGAATAAGAGCTTTTGTGATGGAATACCTGACATTGAGAATTTCATAATGATGACGATGGAGCCTTGGCTGTATAAGCACTATAATCACACAAGAGCGAAGTTTGCTTTGGAGTGCTGCAGGACATGCAAGATCTGCCGCTCAACGCTGCTGCCGGGGGACTTTTCAGAGAAACTAGCAAAAGCGCGTTCTAGGTATCAAGTGGTGAAAGTGATATTTAGAAATTATATCAAAAAGGAAGAATTGAAGTGGGATGACATTACGGCAGAGTCAGTGTTTGCACTCTTAGCAGCTGATATATGGATGAGGTGAAGTAAATGTGAGGCTAATTTGTATGATTATCTGGTTATGGGATAGAGAAAGGGTTTAAAATTAATATTGATATATATGGGAGCTGGCTTTCTGCGGTAACTTCTGTCAATTAAATTTAGATACTTGCTTTATAATTCATTACCCTTCAGGTTGCAGTATATATTAGATTGGAGCTCAGTTTGAAGTCATTCTGAGAGCATTCGCTCGCTCGTACATCTTGTACATTTCATAATCTCCAAGAAAACAAATAAATAATTCTTGATTTTGTTAGCCGTTGGAGCCTTGTATCGTGTAGTTTCCTTAACGTCAAAAACCAAGAGTGGTTGTTCGCTGTGCGTTGATGAATGAGGCGAATTGTTCTTGAAATGTCGAGAATAACTTGAATTCAAAATGTTTTACTCAACAAGAAATAGAGAGATTGTGAAAAACTATGGCTGGCTTTACCTTTCTTGAGGAAGTCTTTCAAAAAAAGTGGGAATTATAACCAGAAAACAGAGAAATCTCATCAACCATAAGAGCAAGAATTGCATGATCTCATCAACCATAAGAGCAAGAATTGCATGATCTCATAAACCATCGCTCTCAAAAATATTGATGGTGCGTCTCAGCATAATATCTTCATAAAAAAAATTTTTTATTTCGATTCATATGTATGCTGTCATATTTTTCAATTCCTTCTTCCTGCCTTTTGATCAGAAGATTACCTTTATACTTTCTTACAATGTTTAAAAGGAATGATCTCATACCCATTAATCGCATATCTTCATTATTTATTTTTTTTTATCAGAATCGATTTTGACAAAGGCTCGTACATGCAAATTCTGGTCTGTTCAAAGATATTTTGTAGTCTTAAGATTTATAACATATCCGCGATGAAATGAAAAATATTAAATTCTCATTAATACATACACAAAACCGAAATAGCGGTCATAATCAAGCACTCACGATGAAATTTATTCAATTTTACGTGCTATTACCATTTGATTATTCCATCATTCCTTACTTGATAACTTTGGAAAAATCTCTCAAAAACTTCTTTATGTAATTGTTTCCAAGGATCAAATCAGCAGGCATCAGCGAGAAAAGCGACTTCGTTTGCAAAAATCTCGTCTTCATCGCCCAGACGAATGTCCTCCAGATGGCTAGATACACAGAAAATATCATCAGGACTCCCAATACGAAGGACTTAACAGCTCTATCAATCTGATAATCCAAAGCATAATTCAAATTATCATGCTGATGGGAAATCCAATAGAGCGCGGCCCTATCCCAGTATTTCGCCAGTCTATCATAATCGTAAAACGTTTGGGTATTCACAATCGAAGCCGCAGTCTCCTTCGTGTGGTTCTGGCTGTTCAGAATGCTCGAGTAAAGAATCATCGTGTCATACATCGATTTATACACGTTGTTAATACCGGTAGATGGCAGGCCCTGAGCCAACAATTCGCATGAGGCAACTTCACTAGCATTCAGCACCGGTTCCCAATACGCTGCGAGACTACAGAGATTTTCAGTTCGAAGTCTTCGTAAAAGATCAGCGTAAGTATCGGTGACTATTGACTCTACAATAAAGTCCTCGATATTTGCAAAATGCGAGTTCAATTGCGAGACTCTTTCCTGCGCTCTTCTTTTGACTTCGGCGTGGCTGTCGATGACTTCCTTAATATAATCGTCGTTGCCTTCCTGCTCATACAGATTTATTTCGTTATAAGTAACGCACATCATCGCAGGGATAAAAGAGTATGGATCGGTCGACAAATCGTACTCTACCAAGAGAGGAACAAACCCATTGCTATCGTTTTGGATGTTGATTGAGTCCGTAATGAAATAGACGGATATTGCTCCATACAAGAAGCTCAAAATAACAAAAAAGGTCAAAATACTCGCTCTTTTCTTCCTCCAGCCAGCGAAGGATCTTTTCGAGTTTTTTATCTCAGCAGTTTTTCTACTACTTTTCTTGAGATTAGCGACTGTCATCGTAGTCGCATCCTTCTGGTTCTCGACCATCCCTTGCAAAATTTTGAATTTGTATATATGCTTCTCTAGCTCCTTGTTAGAGAAAGTGCCGAATAGTGAAAGGGCTCGAATCAAAATATTCTCGCTTCTGCGGTATAAAGGGTATACGGCTGCAATGAACATGAAGAGAATAATCAGACTTATCGACATGGAGATTTCAGAAAATTTCACCAAGTCGATCGCGCGGTTCTGCCCGAAGACGTCTTCAAAGAGGTTATGTGTTACTTGGGTCAGAGCGGTGAAGTAGTTCGGGTAGTTTTGGCGATAATAAACGACAAACCTCGTGGTGTTAGTTACGCTGGAGAAGTTTTTGGTATGTAAGAAATCCATCATGTAATGCAAAAATCTAATGCAGGCCTCAGTGTAAGGCATGTTCAACTCGGTCGTCGAGCCATCGAGATTCGGTTCATAGACAGTGAAGTTCCAATCTGAGTATCTGAAATTCGTTGACGTTTGCTCCAAGTTATTTACCATAGCAGTCGTTTGGTATTTCGTCTTATAGAGGTTGTATTGAAAATCCAGGAAATCTTGTAAATAATCAATGGTGTCTTGAGCGTCATGCAAGAGGACACCTGCATTCGTCATGAGCAGTTTCTCGGCTGAGAGGAGGAAATAAGAGTAAGCGCTGGTCAGCTGGCAGGTATAATCGGCTAATTCGATGTACTTCTTGTACTGGGTGAACATTTGATAAAGGAGGTAGAAGAGCAATATCATGAGAAGGAGAAGCGAGGCGAAAGCGAAAAGTCCGAAAATGTTAAATTTTCTGAGGAATTCTGGCGTCGAATTATCGAACATAAGTCCGTAAAACTGGGTCATCGTTGAACTGACGACTGTTGATGTACGCTGAGATCCATCCAGGAGCCTTAATTTCCTTTCTTCGTTCTCTTCGTCGGGGCTCTCTTTGCTCTTCGACGACCAGAAAAGCGCGACCTTTCTTTCGCTTTTAACAACTTCATTACTGCTGAGTTCATGCGAATTAATTTCGTTTTTGCTTGCGTTTATCGTCTGATTTTCTGTGTATGTATAGTGTAAGCTCAGCGTTTCCTTTCGAACTGTGTTTTCAGGGGTCTGTCCCGACGACTCTCTTATACCCTGCTCCTTAGCTAAATCTTGCAGCCTATTGGTTAGGTTGATCGGGTAATCTTCTTTCGTATCAACCGAGACAGAAACATTGTTGTCTTTCTTCGAGTCCGCTTGCTCAACGCGAATCTCGTAAGTCTGTTTGCTGCGTTTCAAGTCCTTTAACCCATACGATTGATTCATAGTTGACCTGCCGATACAATCCAGCCGAGACTGCAACACATCGCGGTCAGAATCCTCTGGCACGTCGTCTCCATTCTTCGAATTTTCTCTTTGATCTGAACTTTCCATTCGATATGACTCGTTCATTTCTTCATGTATTTGCACTCGCTTCGCTGGAGTAGCTTTTGCTTCTACTACTGTATTCTTACGTTCTAAGACCACTGAGTCTTTGTTTTCCTCGACATGTGAGGTGAAATATCTCGGGAAATAAGAGCCCACCACTTCAGCGCCGGTCAGGTTTCTTTCAGTCGTTCTGCTCCTAGAGGAATCTTTCGAAGTGTGGCCATATCTCAATTCGAATCTCTTTGTAATATTTTTTGATGAAGTTCCGGACGTTTTATGCGCAGCAGTGACCACAGAGACCATTGCGCTTATTAGGCTTTTATAGCTCTGCAGTTCCTTTGCTATCACGTTAGGGTCTTCGATAAGGTTTACTGAGGATATTTCGACGCTGTAAGAGCTGAGAGTAACTTCATTATGATAGCTTTGAAGTTGATGAGAAATCTTGAGATTCAATTGATATAGCTGAATGCTATCTTCATCTACCTTCCCAAACAAGCCATAAGCAGCATCCAGACACATCTCAAACAGTTGCAGATCGTTAAACTCCTCAAGGTTCTTTTCCGAGATCGCAAAAGGGTTATATCTCCTCATTAAACTCGTAGCGATGGTGCTTAATTCGCTGGACCTCTCAGGCAGCTTGGGCAGAAATAAGTACACAGTGCACGCCTCATTGAGCTGAGGAGGCTTTTCAGCAGTACCTCGTTCATCGAGATCCAAAGACTGGACTGTGTGATACCGCGAGAAGAAGGTTTGTGGCATTTCATCCATTCCTGTCTGGTCATTAATTAATAAATTTTGAAATGTGTTGTAGAAGATATCCGTGAGTGCTGGGATAAACACCGCCAAAGGGAGCCCTTGAAGAGGTTTCAGCGTATCATCGTACTTGTTCCTCAGCTGTAAGATATTATACAGTGTCTCCGTATAATTCAGAAGGTAACCATAGCGATTAAGCAATATCAATTCGTGGTTTAAGCTTTCCCTGTACATCAAACCAACGGAGCAGAGCTCATTGCCCAAAGGCTCAAGTTTAAGTGCAAGTACCAGAGGCACGAGGAACTGTTCTTTGTTCACACCTGTTAGAAGTCTCGGGCCAACCACTCTCCTTGTTGAGGTTAATCTGCTCATTAATATAGCTTTGTGGACCTCAGCCACGCAGGCTGGCTGGAGAATTTCAATGGGCGAATCGTTTAACTCTTGCTCGGAAAAACCGAAGATTTTACAGACACCTGGCGTGAATTTAATGATTTTTCCGAGGTGCTTTTCATTGAGGCTGGCAAACAGAACCCCTGTATTATACGCGAAAATGTTCAATTCCTTTGCTAACTCCTCGTTCAAGATGTTCCGGTCCTTTGAATTATGCTCAAGCATCTTCCTCTCAAGGATGTTAAAATTATGCAGCCGATCTTGCGACACGTCTAGACTCAGATACGACCGATACAAATAAAATCCTTCCTTGTTATATGGGTTAATTTGGATGCATCGTTTCAAAGTTTCCTCCAGTTTCTTCTTCTTGAGAAATAACGCGCGACCGTCTGCAAAAAGCTTGTCCAAATCTATAATTTTCTCAAATAAGTGTGTAAATAGGTCTGTATATCGATTAAGAATCTCGACAAATGATTGCTTGGTCTCTTTGAGCAGCTCTTCGTGATCAAGAGCTTGAGAGACTTCTAAGTTTTGAGTCATCGCCGGATTGAATTTTTTCAATAATAATTGCTTCATTTCCGTTGCGAGGTTTTCTAATACGAATTTTTCTCTAAAGCTCAGAGAACTAGCTTTTTTGTCTGTCGTTCTGAAGTGATGAAAATTCTGCAGGACTGTATAACCTTTAATCGCATGGTTCAACTCCTGGATCGCGAAACTCACGTACGTGATAATGAGATCTGTGCGCTGTTCACGGTGCTTTAAGGCTATCTGCGCTTTGAAATTCAAGTCTATTACCGATAACAGCAAGATCTTCAAGTTATGCTGAAACACGTCCTTTCGGTTGCTGACGATCTCCGACTGCAGCTTGTTGAGATATTTATCGCCTTCTTCAAGCACTGGGCACTGGAGCTCCAGCGTTTTCGCTATTTTTTTATAATCGCAATTGATAAACTTCTCAACGAATCTCATCACATCAAAAATCGCCTGACGATCGTTGTTCTTTGCCTTTTCATACTCCAGAAAGATAGTCCTCAAGACAAAATCAAACAGATCAGCTGAAAGATCCTGATGGTAGCTATGGAACAAGAGATACCTTCGTATCCAATTTTTTAGAGTCAGCACTGCATAGCCCACCAGCACCATCATCACGATCGCTGGATATACCCCATCAGAGATTCCGCGCGCGAGCGTGATATAAATAAAAGCTGAAAGGATCAGCCAAGAGGAAGCACAGACGGCGATGACATTGGAGTAGGTTTCATGTCTGACATTCATCTCTCGCAAATAAAAAACGAGGAAGAAGAACGCTAAAACTGCATTTACGATAAATACAGCAAGCATGGCATCATCTGATAAGCTTGAGTAAGTCAGGTCCGCTTTGGAGAGCACGGCGCTGAGTATCACAGTCGCAAGTTTAGCTATGAACAAGAGCCTGCTGTTCCAAGTGACTCTTTTATGATTCGTTTTCTTGAAAAGGAAATCGTGGATTAGCCTGAACCTCAGCTCAGCTGAATAGGCTTTTAGTAGAGTTATCACTAGAAATACACCTGCTACACCGGATAAGGCGGCGTTTGATTTGTCCGTGATTAAGAAATGGAATGTAATTTGGAGATCCGGGATAAAAAAGAAATCGTTGTACATTTGCTCTTGGATACTTCGAATTTTGAGGAGGTTTCTGAAGAAATTGCCGGTTGCTTTGTTAAAGAATTGCAACAAGACTAAAAGGAAGAGGGTGAATAAGCCCAAGGAATGGAGTAGAATTGAAATGTAGAGGAGTTGGGGCTTTGAAGAGGCATACGTAT
>ENA-UOUE01000279-UOUE01000279.1-compost-metagenome-genome-assembly--contig:-NODE-279-length-43194-cov-8.910105_pt1 | contig 43194 bp, 23 predicted proteins | sample MGYA00238146_ERZ747223 | MGnify/ENA primary metagenome ERZ747223 (study PRJEB28781, sample SAMN06268865) | compost metagenome | isolation source: single cell | place: USA: California, Emeryville, Joint...
GATTGACTTAAGTGAGCTCATCAGATATGTCGATACTCAGTTCCCACCCAATGCAGAAGAATTTTTTATAACTTTCTCACAAGATTTCACAGATTTCGGTCCCCTTCTCTTCGAAAAACTAGCAGGAGAGGATCTCCTCGACTCATCTACCGTTCAAATGCCACCAAGATTCCAAGCTTTCGATGATTCCACTCTCTTTCTACACAATGTCTCTCCTACCTTTCTTTTTTGGATAGTCGTAATGTTTGCTGGACTCCTACTCATGAAACTGATTGGGTATTTAATGAGAAACACCAAATACATGAAGAGGTTAGACAAAATGATAGCAACTCTTAAGTGGAACCTATTTCTTGGCAAAATTATGGACAGTTTTCCTGGAATTGTCCTTGGGGTCTTATTGCAGACTCAAGATTACTTTGCGCCTCCAGTCTTAGCCAGTGTGAGCCTAGGGATAAGCAGCTTTCTGGGCCCTATCTTTTTCGCTTGCCCCTTATTATTTTATCTGCAACTAACTAACGCATTCAAGCTGCATATCAGTTGGCTTTCTCAAAATCAAGATTTAAAGTCTCAGCAAACACAATCAAATGTGATCAATTCTCGAAAGGCCATTAGAATCCTCTTTCTCGATCTCAAACCACGCAAAAAATACTCAAGAAGCTACACCATGATAGTAATGTATCGGATTCTTGTAGTGGTTTCTCCCTTAGTATTGGCGTCGGGACTGCCTGGTTTACAGTTGGGGATATCCATAACGGGATCGCTGTTGATGATAGTTTATCATGCGGGATTCTCGATGGTTAAAGAAGAAAAAGCAAATGTGAAAGTGGCGATCAATGAGATACTCCTTTTGGGAAGTTATCTTGCAGCTTTTGGTTGCTTTGGAGGAAATGATCCCTCATTTAGTCAGCTGAAACGAGACACCGCATCGATATTTGGGTGGGTGTTAATTGGCTTAACGGCTGCGATTGTAGTTTTAAATTTAGGTTATGCGCTTGTTGAGCTATGGGAAACGATAAAAGAACTTAGACGCTCGTGCACCAAAAAGCAGAGAAGAAACATGAATCTCGAGGAGCTGGACAATAAAAGGAGATCCTTGAGGCTGCGTAAAGTGGAAATAGAAACTACTAACTTTAAGATAAAGAATTTTCGGAACATTAGGTAAACGCTTCTGTCATATTTAAACATTATCTTCATTTCAGTGCCAAATTAAATTTTTTTTTGGTACTTCTTGAAAGCAGTTTGTCTTAGCTAAATTGATAACAGTCCCATGCGGCTAGATAAGATATAAAATATTTTACATATAATGAATATTCGAATCAAAAAGAACGAAAAATCTGAAATGACCTTCCATGCTCATTTTAGTTCAAAACTCAATCCATTTCTTTTTGAAATTGAGCCTGCAACATGAAAAAGGAGATCACATGAGGACCGTTGAAATCTGGGATAGTTCGAGAAGAGCTAGTCGGAGCCATTGCATACGATCAAAGAATTGCAAAGGTTTCAGTAGCTGTGTCCTCTATTCTAAATAATTTTGATATAGAGCGCAATACATATTCAGCCACGAGATTGGAAATATCTCAAGAAAATAAAGACCCCTGCAAAGTATGTTATTGCGACTTTACTTTAGGAAAACAACAGTTTTCGTCCATAGTTTTTAAATCATTTGATATTAAGCAAAGGTATTTTGCCTGATATCACTAAAATTGAAGCAGAGCAATCATACTGCATATTGGAAAGTTGGAGGTGCTATTTTGAAATGTGTATGGTACATCACTATTGCTATCAGGCACCAAGGAAAACCTAGCGTCAATGGTTACTCCTGCGTCTGCAGTTTCATTAGGTTTGAACTCGATGCTGAAATTAAATGTCTTTTGATCAGAGAGTATGTCCGTAATGATGCTGTTAACAGCGATTGGCTGAGTGGTAATTGTCAAAAGAGCCGAGAAATCTGTTGTTGTTGAGTTGGTAAGTGAGAGATCAAGGCCAAATGGTGAGCTGATGCTAAAATCAAATCGATATTTCTTATCAGTCGTTGAAGAGGAAGGAATTAAAGGTGAAGACAGCATCTTGAACGCCAAAATCAGTTCACACGTTGATTGGTTCTGTGAGTAGCCTTGATAACAAACAATACACGTAGATGCGTCTGTGCAAAGCTGACATCCTGGTAAAGAGCACGGGATTTCTAAGGAGAAAATAATGATTAGTTCAACCTGCAGGAATATATAACATTTACTTATGCAACTGTAAGTAGGAGTAGGTGGTGTGGTATCAAATTGATATCCTGGTAGACATTGCTTGCATGCAAATTCCCCTGCCGCATGACATCCATTGCAAGAAGCGTCGCAGGAAGCACAGGAATGAGTTTTTTGATCAAAGAATTCCTGCTCACCGCAGGTATTAGAAGCACAAAATGATTGATCACTTCCCCATCCAATTGTATAATCGCAGTTGGATATGCAATTATATTCACCTCCAGAGTAGATTGCTCCTTGATAAATCGTGAAATGAGTTATTTCTGCCGTGGGGCCACAGGTATTATCCCCTAGTTGGATAATATCATCGGAGTTTTCTTCAACTGCAGAGGATGATAATGGTGCACCGGGTCCTCTGTATACATCGTCATAAACGAGAGCGCCATCAATATGAAGGCTTAGATAAAACCCAGGATGAAAATCTTTCAAGTAAACTGACAAATAGACCTGATGAACTTTGTTATCTGAAGGGTAAAGTCCTGGGACCTCCCATCCTTGGGTGAGAAGATTGAAATAGAAGCTGTTGCCTACCATACCAAACGAAAATATATTAGACCCGTCAGCACGTTTCCTTACAAAAATTATCGAAGAAGTGCAAGTTGGCGATGGAACAGGCAACGTTGTATCATATTTCATCTCGAAGTAGAAAGATGAAGTCAAAAACGGAATTTCGTTCGTAAATGATGAATGAGTTATTCTCAGGCAGTTTGTAGGACTCATCTGCAAAGACTGCGTCAGATCATTCCAGACTGGCTTCGTGCATGCTGCAGGGGTAGAGAGGGTACCTTCAGTCACACTTTCGATAATATTTCCACTTCGAATTTGATAGAGATTAAAGGTTGCGATAAGCCGTGACGGATATGAGAATGCAAGCTCTGCAAAATTTTCAGAGTAATAATTCGGAAAGAAGTGAAGTTCCCTAACATAGTAAGACGTAAATTTAGCGTAGAAATTATCTCCTCCAAAATACATCTTCACTGCGTCATCAATTTTCCAATCCAAAGATTGATCAATATTCCCACTAGCACCAGTTACAGTTCCCAAGACATTATTCACATCATAATTCGCAGCAAACGCTTTATTATTTGGATAATCAACACTGAACATAACAAAATTCCATAGTTGGAGGCCTATCGTCCATGGAGTCGGAGTATATATCTGAGCTGTGTTATCTCCGTTCTTTCCAATACAGATATTTATATTTATTAACGAAACTTGTGGTACAATACGCAGCAAAAACATCCTTGAGCGATAAGAGCCGCTACTGCTGGTATCATCCATTGTCAACCTGAAGATAGTGTGTTCTGAAGACAGATTAGCCCAGGTCTGAGCTTGGAACCAGAAAGAAAGTGTAAATGTGGTTAGACTTCCTTGGCAGATGCTGGAAGGCAATTGCTTATTTGGATCTGAAGACGAACAGGTAAAAACCCTGAAACTTGTGTCTGTGAAAGTTGATGCTACTATGTCTCGTTGAGGACAGCTACCAAGAACCGTGATTGAGGTTAATGCCAGCAAAATGATATTTCTCAAAAGCATGAGATTTTATCTTTTTTGGAATTTAATTTATTTATTTCACTTGGAGGTGTTGTTGACAACATAAAATAAAAAGATTTATAATGCTCATTAATCTCACTCTTGGATTAATCGATTGAAAAAATGCAAATCTATCAAGTATGGGAAACTTAAGCCATGGCATGGCGACAAAAATAGGACCGAATTTTCTATACGTAGAGCATAGTAATTCTTTGATTATCATTTTTTTTTTCTCGTCACTTCGGAATAACAATTTGATCACCATACGCTTGTTGTGTTGTGTTGTTTAGTTTGTTTGTTTTTTTTTGAAGCAAGCAGCTGAAATTGAGTGCTTCGAATTACATTTCCTTGTTATCCTAAAGACCTTTGAGTGATTATAGAGGGAAATATCGCAAGTTTATAGATATTTTTCTAAATTTGAAACCTGTACCGATAATTTATAATTTTGTGAGATTATTTTGATTTTGTATTGATTTAATTATCAGATGTTTTTCAATTAGTTAGCAGAAAATATTTGGCAAACTCACGATCCCAGAGGACATTTATAAATCTATCCGCCAGAGAAAAGCAAAATTTAGAATACAATTATCTTAAATTAAGAGAACAATCAACTCTGCCTTTTTTCTTCCAGAATGTTGCTCATTTTGTTTCGAATAGTCCAAATCACTCTCTCTTCAATTTAACGAATTGGTTGGATTATTTGGGTCTTTGGCCATTTTAGAAGGAGACACTGGGGCTAGAGTTGTCTTTAATGATATCTTCTTGCCAGTTGTAAAAGCAGGAACAGACTTGTTTCCTTTCTTTTTGGAGCAAGATTTCTTTAACTCCTTCAGTGAGACCCAGAGCTCAAAGATCGTCCAAAGTAAATTGAAAACGACCATAGCAATTGTAAAGCCAATTAGCACCCATCCAAATATCGATGCTGTGTCTCTCTTTAACAGACTAGAGGTTGGATCGCTTCCTCCAAAGCAGCCAAAAGCCACAATATAACTCCCCAAAAGGAGTATCTCATTGATTATAACTTTCACGTTAGTTTGTTCCTCTTTAAGCACCCTGAAAAATGCATGGTATACTATCATAAGCAAAGACCCAGCAATAGAGACTCCCAACTGCAATCCTGGTAATCCTTGTGCTAGGACAAGAGAAGGTACTACCAAGATAATGCGATACATCACGATCATCGTATAGCTTTTGAAATGTTTCTTGTGAGGCTGAAGCTCTGCAAATAGAATTCGAATGGATTTTCTAGAACCGAGCACGCTTTCTTGTACTTTCCTTTCTAGTTTAGATAGACGTACCTTGAATGTGTTCGAAACCACAATGAAGAATAACAGGGGAAGAGCGATGATTAAAGGACCCAAAAAACTACTCATTCCCAAACTCACCAGAGATAACGTTGTACGACCAAGATAATCTTGAGATTGCAAAAAGAATGAGAGGATCAGCTCAGGGTAGCTCTCCATAATTTTCCCAATAAAAAAATTCCATTGGAGAGTGATCCTAAGTTTTTCTAACTTCTTCACGCATTGGTAGTTGCTGCTAAACACATAGCAAATTAGCTTGAGGAGCACAATTCCGGAGAGCATTAATACCATCCAAAATACGAGAGTAGAGAGGTTCTGGAGGAAGAGAGTGGAATCTTCAAAAACTCGGAATCTTGGTGGCAGCTGTGCTATTGAGTTGTCGATTAGATCATTTCCGGCTGCGAGCTCAAATAGGACAGGTCCGAAGTCGGTGAAATCTTCTGAGAAAAGTAGAAAAAATTCTTCTGCGTTGGATGGAAACTGAGTGTCGACGTATCTGATAAAGCGACTGAGATCAACCAAAGAGAGGGTTAAAAACGAATTGGATGAACTTCCACCGTTGCTTAAGGCAGTACTCCAAGTCAGGATTTTCATTGCTGCGATAATGCCAGAGAAACCTCTTCCTAAATTTGAAGCTGGAGTTGAAGAATCGCTGCTTGAAGTATTTGATGAGTTGGGCAGTGCTGGAATCGAAAACGTACCATTAAGTGCGTTATTCTGAAATGTGCATGGAATATCACTTCCAACAACAGTGAGCATCCAAAAACCAACTTCGATGATTGCTCCTGCATTTGCAGTTTCGTTAGGTTGAAACTCAACACTGAAATTGTAGATTTTGACGTCTGAGAGTATGCTTGTAATAATACTATTCACTGAAACAGGTTGAGTGGATATTGCGAGGAACGATGAGAAATCTGTGGGGCTCCCAGTAGTTGATGGAAGATCGAGATCGAAAGGTGAGCTGATGCTGAAGTCGAACCGATATTTTGTGCTGGAGGTACTCGTGGAAGCAGGCGAAGAGACCATTGTAAGCGTCAGAATGAGTTCGCATTTGGATGTTGATGGATTGAGAGAATATCCCTGGTCACAAGAGACGCATACTGTTCCACTTGTACAGAGCAAGCATCCTGCATCCACACATGATATTTCTAAGTAGTGAATGTGATTAATTCAAGAATAAGATATCTAAGCAGTTACTTGAACATTGGTAAGTGGGTGTAGTCACCAATTCATAACCTAGAGCGCATTGCTTACATGCCGATGCTCCGGAGTCATGGCATTCATTACAGGAAGAGTCGCAAGAGACGCATGAGCCTGTGAAAATATTGAAGTATTCTTGGTCTGAGCATGGATTATCAATGCAAATTGAATCACTAGTTGACCATCCAACTGAATAAATGCAATTTGGGACACAATGATAAGAATTTTGCGAGAAAACTGCACCTTGATAGATACTGAACCTTCTGAATTCTGCAGTAATGCCACAGGTGCCATCTCCTAGTTGGAGTCTATCAGTATCACTCTCAGTATATGGAGTAGTATAGCTTGGCGCTCCAGTTGATCTATTGATATCATCGTAAACGAGAATACCATCAATGAAGAGGCGTATATACATGCCAGGCTCGAAATCTTTCATGTAGATTGATAAATACACGCGATGGAAATTATTATCGGTGGGATATATCCCAGTATCAAGCTGGAATTCGTTGTTGGGAGAAGCGATTATATAGAAACGGAAGGTAGTATCTACCATACCTAATGCAAATAAAACTGTTCCTATGCTATTTTTTCTCACGAATATTCTTGAAAAAGTGCAGCTTCCAGGAGGAACCGAAGAAGTATCATATTTCATATCGAAAGAGAAAGACATGCTGTATTGTGGCTCGTAATTCTTAAATGATGAATGAGAGACTGCCAAACAACTTGAACTTGTTGTCTTCAATGATTGTGTCGAATCATCCCAAACAGGTGCTGTACATGGAGCAGATGTGAGAGTTATTCCGTTTTTCGATTCAGTTGCAACAGTACTGCGATGCTTATAAAGTTGGAAACTTGCGATGATTCGTAGAGGATATGAAAAAAGAAATTCTTCAAACTTTGTTGAATAATAGTTCGGAAAGAAATTAAAATCCTTAACCGAGTAGGAGGTAAAGCTGTTTAAGTAAGGATCACCTCCAAAACACATCTTGACTGTGCTGTCGATTTTCCAGTCAAGATTTGTGTCAAAGTGCAAACTGCCATCAGTGTAATTTTTCAAGTTTGCCATCACTTCATACCAGGAGACAAATCCCAGATCATTCTGATAATCTACACTAAAAACAAAGAAAACCCAAGGGTTGGGACTGGTAAGGATGTGAATTGGTGTGGAATAGACATTAGCTGCACCTGAGCCTTGGCTCCCAATACTGACGTCTATAGTTAAACCTGAATTCGGGTTGAATCGAGCCAAAAACATTTTCGAGAGGAAGGTGGTCGCATCCCCATTATCATCCATTGTCATTCTGAAACAGGTGTGGTCATTGTAGAAGAGATTTATATCGTAGTCACCCTTGAACCAAAAAGATAGTGTGAATTTTTTGAGAGTTCCTTGACAGATGCTGGAAGGCAAGATATGCGAACCAGAGCAATCAAACACCGTTGGAGTTGGAACGGTAACACTAAAATCTGGATTAACTACCTCTCTTTCAGGACAGCTGCCATAAACTGTTATTGAAGAGGCTAGCACTGTGAGCAAAAAATTGAACACGGGCAAGGGCATCACGATTTTCTTCCCCTTTGAAGTGTCGCCTGAGAGCAAGTTAATTCTGATTTATTAACTTTAATATAAATCCGAATTATTTTTCTTTGTTATCAATGCATTTACCACAATTAAAGAAATTTCTACCTCCAAGAACTCAAGTATCAGAACTGCCAATTTTATATAATCAAAGTATGTAATAAATTACTCGTTTAGTGACGACTTTTAGTTGCGAGTTTATCAGTCTCCTTTCTCAAAAGTTCTTTGGCGGCTGAGCCATGCCCATTAGTTACGAGGCTCTTTACCGCCAGGTAAGAAAGAAAGAGCTTAGCTCTACATCGAGTGAATTTTTTCGCTAATTTTTCGTGAATGACACTGCGAATCCTACTTTAGATGCTTTAGGCTCCATGTGTCAGTTTTGTCAGGAGAAGAAGATCTTGAATAGATTCAAGCGAAATTTTTTGTAGAAGCTTTATAATTCCGCGATCAATTTTCAAACAATTTTTTGTTCTTCTTGAAATATATGAAGAGTGTGATCAACTCCTTAGCAACCTTGCAGAGATTCATTCTTGCCTAGCTTCTCAGAGTTGTATTTGCTATAATGATTTTTTTTTATATCATGAATAAGCAATTCGAGAGGACAGGAGCTTAAGGTACTATCAAAATCCTAGAACAGTATAGGCTTGAGGAGCATTTTGGCTACTAATAAGAATCCTGGTACTCGTTCGCTAACTTCTCTCTTCGCAATGCACCTAGAGAGGGAAAAGCAGCTCATTAGCGAAAAAGTCACTAATAGCTATCCGATGTTTATATTTGAAGGAGGTGCTGCTCTATGAAAGATTTTAAGCTGAATTTCATGATGGTGCTGATGCTGCAGCATTTGATTGCGTCATGATCCATTTCTGAGAGATCACAAAGATTTGAAAGTTTGAATTTGTGTATAAAAGTTGATTTCCGTGGTCGGATTTTTAATTTGGGAAGTTAATATTTCAAGCTTTTTTTAGAGCAACCTTTAAACAACTCATCTCAAGGTAAGCACAAGTTCATTTATAGAATTTGTTTATATAAATCAATTTTTTATTTAATTAGCCTAGGGAGCAACTTTTTCTCTTTCAACTCTCCTGACAGCTTTGAATTTAACAAGGCAGATTGTGTATCCTATCCAAAAAAACGCCTAATTCAAAGTCTGAATGGCATGACAAATTCCTTTTTGTTGAATAACATCAATTGATCCAATTGATGTTTTTGGATATTGAATATAAATCAACAACAATGATTGCCTGAGAGATATTGGTATCATCATCGAAGGCGCCTTTTCTGACTGACTTCAAAAATATACATTAGTTGCTGTCTTTTTTGCAGGTAATTTGGTTTATAAAGTAATGACATATTTCTCGTTAACGGGAAGATCGCACGTATGCAACGAGTTGAGACGGGATCCTTATCATTAAGTTAGCTGTTAAATTGCTTAAGATCAATATCTCAGCAAATTGAGGATAGAGATCTACTGGAATTATTCTTAAGTGAATAAAGGAGAGAAAAAATATCGGGATAGTGCACATAAGTGGATGAATAGACATTTCTGTAAAGCAGCATCACTTGTATAAAAACTAGTTGCAATGATTTCATAACGGTAAAGGAAGCCTTGCGAATAACTAACAATAAAATTAGCAGCTTCCGAGCTTTTGTTCTCAACTTAAGAGAGTCAAGAACCAAAACATCTACGATGATAGATTTTTGGAATTGCCACATAGTTAGAGGTCACCTATGTTTTTTTAAGGATTTGTGCACATCAGAGAAGAGACGATTAAAATCCTCTTAGAATTTTTTCTGACAAGAATACGACTTCAATTTCAACTTATACAAAAAGGCGCTTATTGTTGGCCGCATTCTGCTTAAACTCGATATTGCTACTTGAAAAATTCGTAATTTCCCTGCAAATTATGAGTATCATTGGAGCTTTTCGCAATATCATAACAAATTCACCACAAATTCGACGCTCTATTGTTAAAATAGAATTTACAATGATTGAAAAAAATAAAATATCAACGAGTTGGTGTTAATGAATAGATGTTTTGAGACCCTCAGACTCGCCGATTCTTAGTTAAATTTAAGTTTCGAAGGTAGATATAATTTTTTTCTATGAAAAATTGCTTTGAAAAACCATGAATATTGAAAATGATCAATAGAACTGAAGAACCAACTAATTAATAAACAGTCTTCAATGTACATTGAGAGGCGCAATCACTCTATCAAATTAGCATCGAAAATTCTATGAGATAAAAAAATTTAAAAAGAAAAAAAATGTTTACGTTTGAAATCATATCTTAATCTGAATCCAGAATTAGTACTACCTCTTAATGATTCCAGCATGAATTGCGATTTCAATCAAAAAAATACGAAATAATCTTCCATTATTGAATAGACACGATGTTCTTGGATTTATTGCAATCTCTGAAAAAATTTCAAGTATCATTGCAAATCTATGAGTTATGATTTCTTTCATATTTTGGAATGAACTATATTAAGTTCCTCCGGGAAGAAGTAAATTTCACTCTTTTTTTCCCACAAGATTCAGAATTCAATCGCCCGTCTAAAATAAATAATCCCCTTTACTTAGCAATTCAAGAAATATGTCTGAGGCGTGAAAATACACTCTCGCACTCATTCAAAGAAGTTATTGAATTGTACGAGTTCTTTACTTCGGGCTAAATTAGTCTACTTTAATATTGCGTCGAAACTGCTAATTGAATAAGATTATTAAAGCGAAAACGTTATTATAATTTCACAATCACTCTACTGCTCCTCTTCGATAAAATGGAGTGTAGATTCTTGGCATGGCTCTACCCTCGAAAAGGAAGCTGTAACAACTCAGAAAACCAAACAGGAGCACATCCAAAGGAATCATAAGCTTCAAGAAGATGTAGCCGATCGTACATTGAAATTGAGAGGATTATAGATAGAAATTCGCGCAATATCTCAGTGAATTTCGACTGAGAGTCTTCCTTTTTGAAATAACAGCAGAATCAAATATTTATCAGTGCTAGAGAGCCAATTGCTCTCAACACTTTGCTGCCGGGGCACGATTCACACTAAAAAGATATTTTCGCATTTTCTGAAGGTCCACTGAATATATTTCTTTTAGTCTTTTCTCCGAATATTTAGGACAAGGAGAGAATCTGATTTTTCTTATAGCAAATTTCTCAAGAAACAAGCATTTTTTCGCTTGATCAACTTTGAAAATAACCTCTGATTTGACGGACTTTAACTTTGTTAACAATCGACAAGATCGCTCCAAAACTAGCAAGCAATCTCCCTCTAAATCAAACTAATTTACATTCATTTCTCTCATTTCCAGTAAAACTGCCAGAAAACCATCGAGTGATAGCGAAACCAACGATTTTCCTTCGCTTTGTTATGACATCTTTTCACATTGTGAATTTCTAATCAAAGGTTATTTTAATATTCTTTCTTTAGCAAGGCTTCAAGTCTATCTTTTCAAAATACTGCGCCTGCAACAGCCTATCTACTATGAATTCCAACTACTATACCTCCCCTAGGTTCCGATTTGCTCCTAATTAGCTCTATCATAGGCATTTCCAGAAAAGAAGTTTCTTTTTTCCAAAAGCACAGCGGCCTGAAAAAGATATTTTAATCGATTTTATTCTTTTCTTATCATGTAATACCTTCAGAAGGATTTCCCACGCATTCCAAATTAATTCGCTTATATTCTAATTCAAGCCTTTTTCAAATCTAAGGCGCAAATACTACCTCATATGCCCTCAGAAAAAGTTTTTGAGCTCCAATTCATCCAGCAAGGAGGAAATCTAGCGTCTACAATCAAATTTGGCAACGCTAGATTTAGAAATTCAAGAAATTTTTCTTGACCGCCTCGGAGTAATTTAAATTTTCGCAGCGACCGAAAAGCTATAATAAATAAGTTTTTCTGATTTTACATAACTTCGGACTTCGAAACTCAAAGCGTACCTAAAGATGGCTGAAAATAACGAAGATTTGATCGCCTACTCTGACGACGAGGACACTAACGTCAAAGTTAAGAAAGGAGACGACAAAGCCAGGAAGTACGGATACATTTAAAACTCTCTGCCGATCCATTACCTTCCAATTTTAGCAACACTGGTGGTGATTATTCAACGCTGCACGCTACTGGTTTCAAGGACTTCTTGCTCAAGACTGAGCTCATCAGAGCCATTTCGGAAGCCGGCTTCGAACATCCTTCTGAAGGTTAGTAGTTATCATCCCGATACCCAAGAAATCTCTAAATATACCCACAACTACAGTTCAGATAAACTGCATCCCTCGTGCTATTGAAGGAAAGGATCTTCTCTGCCAGGCTAAATCTGGAATGGGAAAGACCGCTGTATTCGTGCTTTCACTTCTACAGCTTTTGGATAGCAAAAGTCCTGAGCCTCTTTCTGCTCTTGTGCTTTGCCATACCAAGGAACTTGCCCACCAGGTTAACCGAGAGATAGTCAGATTAGGCAAATACTTGCCTGCAATCAAGAGTGCTTCGATCGTCGGAGGAGACTCCATCGAAGACCAGATCAAAATGCTCAAGAACACCCCACCTACCATCGTCGTGGGAACTCCAGGAAGAGTCTTGGATCTTGTGAATAAAAAACACCTCGATGTCTCCAAATTGAAGTTCTTTATCTTGGACGAATGCGACATCATCCTTGAACAAATCGGTAACAAATTCCCTCGTAAACCTCTCTAACTTTCTTATCCCATCAAGATATGAGAAAGGATATCCAAAAGATCTTCACCGAGACACCACAAGACAAGCAAGTCATGATGTTCTCAGCGACAATGTCACCTGAGATCAAGAAAGTCTGCCGAAAATTCATGCAAAATGTAAGCCGATCCTTCCAAATTAACCCTTTGAATTCTTCCAGCAAGAGGAAATTTTCATCGATGATGAGGCAAAGCTCACCCTCCACGGTCTCGTCCAATACTACGTCAACATCAAGGAAGAAGAGAAGAGCAAGAAGCTGATCGATCTCTTGGACTACCTGTCATTCAACCAGGTTATCATCTTTGTCAGAACCGTCCCAAGAGCTATCCATCTCAACAAAATTCTCGTTGAGTGCAGCTTCCCTTCAATCGCTATCCACTCACAACTCAGCACTGAGGAGAGGTACGGTCAGAAGACTTGATAAAGGGTTTAAAAAGTTTCAAATAGACGTAAAAACTACACACTGTTCAAGGACTTCCAGAAGAGAGTGATGGTTTCCACTGACGTTTTCGCCAGAGGTGTTGACTTCGAAAGAGTCAACATCGTCATCAACTACGACATGCCACAGAAGAGAGAAGAAATTGGAGACGAAACTGATACCTACCTTCACAGAGTAATTACTTTTGCTTGGATGCGTTAGAGACTTACATGGTGATTCTAGGTCGGTAGAGCTGGAAGATTCGGAACGAAAGGTCTTGCGATTACATTCGTGTCAACTGAGGAAGAGAAGGTGAGTCTCAAGAAGATTCAAGACAGATTCGTCGTGACGATCCCTGAGCTTCCTGATGAGATTGAAACGGATGCTTACAGTAAATTACTGATTTTGCTTACTGAGGCTGATCTTATTTTTCAACAGTGAACAAGGCATAAGAAACAAACAATGGACAACGCGGTTAATTAAAGACAGGGGCAAAGGCTGAATGAATAATTATCTAGTTTTGTTGATGTAAAATCAAGCTACTCATTGAATGAATAGTATACGAATACCTACATAAATAATGAATAGAATTTCTATAAACATCTGCAACAACAAATAAATCAGCTGTAAAAACAGTGTCTACAGCTGACAATGTAATCAACTTTCTAACGCTGGCAGTGTTATTCTATGCTGGCAGAGTAAAATACATGAGTGAGAGAGAAAAACAACGTTTGATGTCAATCATGAGATGTTTCGTGTCAATAAAAACAAAGAAAATTCCATAAAAAAAGTTGTTGATGTAATATATCAATCAAAAATAATAATGATAATACAATGAAAAATAAATGACCTTCGTCACAAAACTGGTCTATTGATAGCTATACAAATAAGCTTTTAAAATCCTAATTCAAGAGTAGCGAAGGATTATATAGAAGGTTTAAAGATATTGATTCTTTCGTTGCTGTTTCTGCTCAGAAAAATTTTGCTGAGAGTTAGTTTCTTTCGACCCTCCTTCCAAAGTTACTGCGAGTCTTGCCTCTCTGGGGCGATTATTGCTTCTTGCTGGATATGCAGAGTCTTTCCCGCAAATCGCGCAGGGATTCCCGGAACAAATGTGCCATTCGTCCCCTGATGAATGTGGAATCTCACTTGGCTGAATGAGAAATTGATTTTTCGTTTGCAATCGCTGCGGGTTGCCTATATAGATGATAAAAAGCAATTTCAGCGATAAGTTTCACCTTTTGGTGGCTCAGAGCCTCTATTTTTCTCAGCAGGTTGTGGATCAGACTCTCGACCTTCTACAAAGGGATGGGATTGTAATTGGGAGCGTGGTTCTGTTGCCACGGATTTTGTATTTCTAATTGAATAAGCTGTGAGCAAATGAAAAATGAAAAGTTGATTACAAGTTTTGGCGCAGAAAATTCGAACCTGGCGAAATCATCGGGCTCGTCGGGGAATTTAAATATTGACTCCGAACTGTCTCGTTAACGTGTTCTGCCAATATGCCGGATCCAAACGAATGCCTTGGGAAGCCCTCAGATTGCATGCTGTCTCCGAGCAGACTGATTGATCTTCTATATTCACTCAGAACATCAACATTTAGCGAAAATGTGTTGCCAAAGCGTCCCGAATTATCCTCATCATTCAGCGGCGGATGACCCAAACTATCACTCAGCGATCTCTTATGTGGCGATGAGCCTGAGATTGCTCCTCCCAATCGAAGGGACGAATTATGAGCTGGTGTTACATTCTCATCGGACTTTGGAAAATGTCCGGTAATTCGTTGTCCTAGTCGAATGCTTTCGGCACGATGCGCGATTTCATTTTCAAAAATATCATCAGGGAGCAAAAACTTCCTCTGCGGATCAGAGGTCTTAGTTGGAAAATGGTCGGTATCAGCAGTCATAAAATCTTGCAGTTTGACACCTCTTCCGTATTCTTGGAGCTGTTGATCGATCTCGTTAAGGGAAAGAACTTTATTTTTGTTTGATCGATCAGATTCGAAGCTTTCATCATGTTGTGGTTTGTTTGCGGTGAGGAACTTCGAATAATTTAGATAGGTACTATCACGATTTGGTTCAATGTGCCTTCTATCTGCGGAAGCGCCAGCCCTCTCATGGTCCTGATGAGGCTCATCTGAAGAAATCAGACGAGATTCATGAAGATTCTCTACTTGATCATCGGTATTGAAGCCGGGTTGATGCTGGTGCTTGGAACGCGGTTCTCCAAAGATTTTGTGACCTGGAACGGAGGAAACTCTTTGAGAACTATCGTCACCTTTTTTGTTTTCATGTGGGAGGCTCATTCTATGAAAGCCATCGGTCGATGGCTGTCCCCGCTTCGAATCTCCTGTTTCGGGAGATGTCATGGATATTCGTTGTGGAATATAATATGGAAGCTGTTTCGGTCTATCTTCATTTTCGAGGTCCCTCTGCTTTTTTGGGTTACCTGTGTAAAAGCTGCTTTTTTTTGGACGTATCACCTCATCTGGTTCAGAGAAGAGCCTTGCATTGGATTTGTTGTCTTCGTCCGGCTGAGTCTTACTGTAATACTCATCTTCCGAAGTGTAATTGGAATTCTTGGGATTTTCTCTCGTTGGAGATGGTGACTTTTTTCCAAATTTAGAAATAGGTTGACCTTGCCTGAACAAATTATCTTCTTGTGATTCGGAAGAGTTAGGGAACGGTTTAAAGGCTTCTTGGAGACGGGATTCTCTGTCGTGAGCCCTCTTACTGCCAGCGTTAGCTTCGTTTTTCAAGTTTTCAGGGCGGATTTGTTGTTTGCCAAGTCCTCCAAATTCATTATTTTGAGGATAATTCCTCTCATATAGAGGTAGGTTTGCATCATGAGGATTTTGGCCTCGTTTTGCTTCAAGTTTATCCATAAACATCGGCTCATTGACTCTGCGAGAGTCTTTTTGCGAGTCCCTAGTGGGTAAGAGATCTTGACTATGATAAAGATCCTGTTCATCTATTTGATTTCTTGATGGAGGATGAGATCTGAGATAAGGCGTCTCTGCTTGTGAACTCTTTTGTCCTGACGCATCGTTTGAATCTCCTTCGCTATATTGCCGAGCAATTTTCTCCTTTAATTTTCCTTCAATCTTTTCGTGGTCTTTTTCACGAAGACGTATAGAAATACCATCACCGTAGTCCATTTGTTTCTGATTCAGTGGCTTCGATTGAGAATCGGATTTCCTATTATCGGTTGACAGCTCGATGGGTGCTCGTTGGGAATCAACATGAGTATCGAATATTGGTTTCCCTTTCAACAAATTTTTATCACTAGTCCCTTCCTCTTTCGCAGGATTAGACAGTAGAAAAGAATTTCCAGTCGCCTTTTTGAGCGAAGAGCTAGTTTTTCTTTGTTGAGTCTGTGGTTCACTCAACTTCCAACTTGCATCTCCTTCAGCACCTTCATATGAATCATTTGCTGGTATTTTGTTAAAAGCTTCATGATTCTTCTCATCCCCTCTTCCACGCTGTGGAAACTTTGAGAGGGCACTATCAATTGGCTCTTGAAGCGTGTAGCCAGCTTGTTCAGAAAACCGATTTTCTGGCTTTGTTCGCGCTCCAAAGATATTATCCCGAGAAATTTTATCGGTCTCAGTCATGGGCTTCCTCTCCCAGTCATCTTGTGAGCCCCCAGAATGCCCATGCAGCTGACCCTCCGACTTTTCCGGTTTCTTATTAGCGTTGCTTCTTGTGAATCCATCTGATTCAGTGGCAGCCGACTTCTTTCCCCAAATATTTTGTGTATTTCTTAAAGGAGCCCATGCTTTCAATTTATCAAGATCATTTTCTGACCTATCACTCTTTCCACTGAATTTTCCCGGCTGCTCTGGATGTGAGTCTCTAGGAATTTTTTCTGCAGATACTTCTTGACCATCCTCGCTGTACTTCTTTCCTGCCCAAGTTTCTGAGAAACCCTTTACTTCAGACTTTCGAGGGAATATTTCGTAATGCTGACTCAGTTCAACCGACTTGTCAGTAGGAATATCAAAATATGACCGTCTATTATCTTGCGATGGCTGTACAACTCGACTCCTCTTTATTTCTGCTTTAAGAATTGGAGAATCTCTCTCGGCGATTACTCCCTTACTGACGTTCAGATCGGCTTCCTCGGGTTGAGTGTGTGCGCTTTCATTTAATTTTTTATTAAGGTTCTTCGATGTTAATGCCTTATACAACTGCTTATTCGAGAACTCAGGGATCGATTCACGAGAAATGTTGTCCATTCTCTCTTTCCCTGATGGTGCTTCCCGAACTGAATCATCTTTACCCTGACTAGTTTGGCTGCCGCGTTGTTTTGCCTGTCTTAATGATGATTCAAGCTCGTTTTGAGGAAGGTTCTTTTCCGAGTAAGAATCTTGTTCATTTTGTCTTGGGTATTTGGAGGTTTTATGCGTTCTTGAGTCTACTGAAATCCTTTCAGGCTGAAAACTCTCGTATTGATATGAATCAGTTTCTCTCTGCCTCGCATTTGGAGTCAAGTTGCTATCTTGCTCCTGGCGGTAAAAATCAGAAGTGTTCTCGGGTTTCACATTAGTATTCAAATAGGATCCTGAATCATATTGATAGTGTGCATTTGGATTTTGTTGAGCGTCGGAGAACCGATTAGAACCTTCATCCATGCTTCTGGGTGGAATTTGGTCTTGCTTTAATAGGAAAGATTTTTCTTCTCCTATTTCATTTTTCGAGTTTCTTCCTCTACTCTGCTCTTTGCTATTTATTCCTTGATTAGTCTCGTCAGTGCCGTCTCGTTGTGATCCTTGAGGAATATCTTTAATTGAAAAACCTTTACCCTGATTGATTTTCTCGCGGCTATCATCCAATTGAACATCTTTTCCTAAAGGATTTTGGCCAAACAACTCAGTTTGGGAAAGTTTTTTGGGAACGTAGTCTTCAATTTTTTGAGGGATGTTGCCAGATTTATCGAAAGACGCCCGTTGCTTGAGGCTGATGCTACCAATAGAATAATCTTCTAATTCTCTCTTTGCTGGACCCTTGTTGCCAAATTGAATGAAATCTTGATCATTTTGCTTCAAAATTGGAGAATCCATTGCTCTTGAATGATTTTGTGGACTATCAAATGAATCCTGATCAATTTTACCAGGGCTGCGACTCATTGAACCATCTTCCTTCAATCGAATTACAACTGAGGAGTCTCCATCTCTCTGATGTTCAGATGCTTCAAAAATTCTATCGGATCTTTTAGGGGAACTGCTAATTCTATCTGTAGCCTCTGAGACAAAAGCGGGTGAGGGGTTCTCGGAGAATCGGTCATGATTAAAAATGAGATCCGTTTCTGGGTTGCTAGCCATATCTTTTTGAGGGGAGTCTCCCTTGTGTCGCTCTTGTCCTCGAGAAGTATCACCATCAATTTCATTCTGCTTATCCTCACTAAAAGTGAACCTTCTATGACCTTCAAATTGAGAAGAAATATTTTTTGAGTCATTCTTTAATGAATCTTCTTGCTGAATTCTTGATTTCGCTTCAGATTGGCCATAGACAGCACCTTTTCTTAGTAGAATCTGAGGATTGGTTTCACCTTTCTGAGGATAAGCTGATATGGTCTCAACTTCGCTGATCCTTTTCCCAGTGGTATCATCATTTCGTAAATCTATTCCTTTTTCTGACTTATCAGGGAATGAAGCTCTCAACTGGGATGACTCGGCGGTTCTTTGAGGATTGAAGGCATTCCTTGTTAAGTGGCCCGTTTCGTTCTGATTCGAAAGCGATGGGAATATACTTTTATTACTTTCTGGCCTTTCAGATTTGTTATATTGAGAGGAAATGTTCTCTCTTTCAGGACTTTTTGTGAGGCTGGATCTCTCCGATTCCTGACCGGCATCTCGATATGTAGGATCGGGGCTGATATAACTGTATTTTCTGCCTCCATTATTATCTTGATTCGCGTTGGTTTCTTCGCTCTCTCCAGAACTCAGCTGCTTCATATAGTTTGAATAGTTGTCCCCTTGCCCTTGATCTTGGAATCTTTGAGGCTCTTGAGTGCTCTGAGAATCTTTAATCGTGTGTTGATAGCCTTGCTCTTGTGATCGAGGATATTTCTGAGAAAAGCCTCCTTCGTCTCTTGCTTCGGGCGTTATGTCATCCTTATAGGCTCTCTTTAAATGATCTTGATTGGAAAGCTGTCTATTTTCGTGGTCATCTTGAATTCTGTCAGGTCTTTTCGGGAAAATATCTTGTTCACCTTTATTTTGATTTACTCTATCTGACAACTTACTCAGCGAACCTGCTCTTTGCTGTGAATGCAAGTTTGAGGATTCAGACTCTCTCATCATATCCCAACCAGGTGTTATCGTTCCTTCCCGCTGATACATTTCTCCTTCTAACTTTGACTGCTCACCTGCGCCTCTTATTATCTGGTCTCTCTCACTTCCAAAACCTGGCTCTTCATTATGAATAGGAGTCCATTTATCCTCAAGTACACTTGTGTTGAGTCGGCTCGAAGGGGTGTTCTGGCCTTCAGCTCCAGCTTGAGAAACAAACGAATTCTCTCCTTTTCTGTGCTTCATGTATTGAGCCAACAAATTTTTGTTTGATCCAGCAATACTTCCTCTTTGAGCCTTACTATTCCTTCCACTTCTGTCGGCTTCCTGGTCCATTGAGGCTTCCTTCTCCATTCTCTCGCTTTTTTGATGCTCACCAGTCGGACTCGACTCTGATAAACTTGCTCGATCTATTTGGCCCTTGTGCATTAGTGGTTCTTCTTGTGTGTTAAACTGTAGTTCAGAAGCCGTTTTCTTCGCAGCTTCTTTTGCATTCCTTTGATTTCTGTCGCTTGACATATTATTTTTCTCTGTGTATATAGACTCTCCATCAGAATCCACAACAGGAGGCACATCCTTTCCAGGGAAGTTTGATAATTGTTTCGAGAGAAGATTATTCGGTGTTTTTCCCTCAGTTATAAAATTCTGGGATACAGCACTCTCTACAGTGAATACATTTTGAGAGTCTCTACCTATCGGCGAAACATCTGGTGAATGTCCTCGAATCTCTCCTGCTCTTCCGCTATCTTTACCGCTTCTTCCACTAGATCTCCCAGGGCTTTGCTGTTGTGTTTGCTGTTGTTTTTGCTGCTGCAACCGGGCTAATCTTATGGTCCCCACAGGAGAATTGCCTTTCACTTGCAGAGGGGTTAGCAATCCTTCTTGATGCTTTGCATCTTCCTTGGTAAGTTGGTAATTAGAGATGGAATTATCCCATTCAGTCGAGTTTTCTGGATTCGGTGTTTGCTCTGTGCCAAGTCCATTGCCTGAATGTGAAGGGATTGATCCTTTAGTATCATCATCTCTACTGATCATTAGTTTCCCAAGGTCCCTAGGACTATTCTGGAATGATACGAAATTTGCTAATGTATTGGAGATTGGACTCTCAGACGGGTGCTGGACAATACCAAACCTAATAGAAAGCCATTCAGCTTCGTTCATTAATAAGAAATGAGTTTACTTTCCAGGGATTTGTGAAAAATTTAAGGTGCTAATACCCTTTCCTGATTGTACTGTTTCAAGGCGACCTTGCATAATGTCTTGCTCGGTGAATGTAACCTTTTTGGGTGAGCCATCGGTGGTTGCTCTGTGGCCATCTTGGAAAATTGACTGCTCAGTTCCAAACTGGGAGTCATTTTTTCCTGTGTGCGAGATGGGGAGTCCTGCGTTTTCGAATGATGTACCCTTTTTGGCGAAGGGAGAAATTCCTCCTTTATGGGTATGAGATTGCCTTTCTTGGGGACTAGCGGAGTCGCTTTCAACCCTTGAGGCGTTGCTGTCTGTTTTTGGGACCATGAGTGACGCAGACAACATTCTGCGCTGATTATCCTTTGGAAATTGTTAGAACTACGAGATTATAATTTAGCAAGTGTTACCTCTTGAGCTTCGTTATCATAATAAAGACTTTTGCTATCTCCACCAGCCTTTGTCATTAAATTGGTCATGATAAGAAACTCACGTCTTCGGAGCTCGAAGTCAGTTTTCCACAAACTAAAGGCATAAGCTTAAAACAATGCTGAAAGTGAAGATTAACTCACCCGAATGCGAGTGCCAAATTCCTGAGATGGCTTTTTTGAATAATATTCTTCAGTTTAATAATCTTGAGATTTTCTACATGCAGCTGTCTCTCCTTAAATGTTTTCAAACGACCAAAAGCCCAGGCCATATGACGGAATTTGAGCGAACGTAAAGTACTTTCCAAGACCTTGGCGAAGACCTCAATGTTTTGTTTTCTTTTCGCGTCGGAAAACTGACTCGAAAAACTCCTCTGTAGGTTCTGAATCGAGTTTTCTTGAGAAGCGTGAATTATCTCATGGAAAGCGGAAGATAAATTAAATTTTCTCTTGAATTTGAAGAGCAAGTCTAGAGTCTTCATCATACACAGCCCACCATTTAATTTTCCTCGGATGCTTTGAATTTCACCTGAATCTGTACTTTTCATGACATTTTGAGTCTCTTTGCCTAGAGTTCCCTTGGGTAAACCAGATCGTTTCTCGTCATTTTCACCCTGCTTTGAATAGTCTTGCTGTTTCAACAATTCTGTCTCTGTGAGAGCGCCAATGTTTGAATTTGAATCATCTGCGGCTTCAATATCGTTATCTTGTACCCCTTGCTTTTTGCTGTGACTTCTCACTTTACGCTTGCCGAAAGCAGTTGACTGAGCGTCTTGTCCACCGCCAGTCATTGAAAATTCAATACCATCCTCCTCGATCATTCTCTCAGAGCTGGTATCAACTTTGGACTTATTTCGGCCAGTGAGTGAATTTGAATCGAATTCTTTGGAATGCTCTTTGTCGCCTTGTATGAGGAAAGAGTGTGACCCTGACCTATTCGGTGATTTCGTTTTAGACTTTCCGTTTAAAGGTGATTGTCCGCTCGGTAATTTAGAGTCGATGCTTTCTTTTTCTGTTATTCTTCCAGAATTGGGGTCGGCTGACAGTTTATTGAGGCCTGTGAGTGAAACAGAAGCATTTATTCGAGAAGGATTCTTGCCGCTGCTAAGAAGTGAAGACTCTGACCAGGGCTGTTGAAAGTGAGATTTTTGTTCACCCGGCGCCTTCGACTCCATTTCATCTGTCTCAGTTATTCTTTCAGCAGTGGAGTCTGTATTATTTCTCTTATTTGGTGACAATGAATTGTGATCTCTGGGTCGATTCTTGTCGGTACGTATCAAAGAAGAGTCCGTCATTAACCGATTTTTTCTCCTTGGTCTCTCATCGGCTTCGGATCGAGCATCTTGTTCATTGGATGCTATCGAACTCATGCTCCCTGCCTCAACTCCTTTTTGAGTAATGGAATTGGCGATTCTCCTATATGGTGAAGAGAGATCGAGCTTATCACTACGATTGAAAGCAGTGTCTGTCATCGACTGAGTTTTCCTATAATTTGGTGAATCAGCAAGGTTATCCAAATTTTGATCCTTTGATCCTCCTAATGACGTCAGCGAGCCCTGATCAACCATTCTTCCTCTAGGGAACTTCCCACTCGACGAAAGGAAATCTTGAGCAGCGCGAATTCGATCTTCGAAAGGCGTTGGATTTTTTTCATTTGTTTTGCCACCCTCATGAAGCTCACCACGATCGCTCGAAGCTCCTCCTTGCCCATTGCCAAATGTCTGAAACGTTTCATTGTACTCACGTCTTGAAGAGCTTCCTTTGTTCGGGCTATTTTTCTCTGATGGAAATTCAGACAATTGGTTCGCTATGGACGCTCTATTGGTACCTGGGTTGTCTGACCTCTCACTTGGTGTACCGAACTCATCAACCTCGCTGATACCTGGAGGAAGAAGGCCTTGAAGATCAGCATTTCGAACGATCGATTTAAAAACTCCTAATTTCAGGAGCGAGCGATTGCTAGGTCCTTCAGTAACGATGTAACTGTTCCTTGGCGCAGTCTTCTTGCTCATCATTAACTTGAGAGGAGACATGTTGCTTATTTTTTCAAAAGTACCTTCCTCTCTGGTCTGTTTAACATCCTGATCTTCATTTTCCACCTCTTTAACTGTGCTTAATGTGTTATCATCACTGCCCGAGTTTTCAGAAGAAGTTGGTGTCGTTACCTGACCTTCTTTCTTACCATTCCCTTTATCTCCGTACATCTCGTTTAAATTTTGGAAGAACTGGGATCCTCCCTGTTTGAGCATTGTAGAGAGGAGCTTATTCGCTCCGGTTTGAAAATCGAGGCCTTGCTTCGCTTTTTTATTTGCAAACTGTCTTAAGTTTCGAAAAGCGTGCATTAGATTATCATTCAATTTCGATTTTATTCCCTTTTGGATGATGAGTCCAGCTCCTCGCCATGCCATTGGAATCTCATCAGAAGAATTCAATCGACCTCTTTTATTAGAGAGCTGCTCCTTAAACTGCTCCGAGTTGAGCCAGACTACGAGCTGTAAATGCACGAAGCTGTTTTCAAGCACGAGATTTTTCTTCAGATTCAATATTGAAATAAAATTTCTGAACGTCATCAAAGCAAGCTGTTTTCTTTTCGCATTGTCTCTCCACGTTGCCAAAGCGCGATGTAGGGCTTTTTCTGTTTGTCCTCTGGATCTATTCAGTACCTTTACAAAGACACGGTAGGCTCTTGGGTCTAAATTCCCCCAATTTTTCAAATTCTCAAAAGAGTAGTACAGCTCTCGCTTCAATGCGCCTTTGAAAACTCTCAAAATCTGATAAAACGTATGCTCATAACGCAAGTATCGCTCTATTTGTTTCTCCTTGAAAGCAGGCGTTGGTTTCATCACAACTTTTTTCAATTTTTCTTTGATAAGCTGCTCACGTTCAGCTAGAGTCATAGTTTTAGGGTCCTTAACCTTTTGCGAATCCCCACCAACACCACCATTGTCTTCTGAATCCAATGATTTTCCTGATGCTAGATTGCGTGAATCACCAGAGCTTTTCGATGGCAAATTTTCTTTTCCATCGACTGAAGTAACCCTTCGAGTTCCGTTCAAATTCTTTTGAGAATTCGAGCCAAAAGAGTCTTGACGAGGCGAACTAGATGTTCGGCCTTGCATCTCCTCATCGTCGTTATTTTCTAAATCTCCTTGAGACTGAGGACCAAGTTTCCCCTTGTAATAATTCATAAGAGAATAATCAATGGATTTGAGCTTGCGATTTTGCCTGTAAGAAAAAAATCGAGAAAGCTTTGACATATGCAAATCATATTTCTTTGCGGATTTCGATTTGGCTGCCCGTCCTCTAGAAGGAAGGACTTTATCACGCAGAGTCGCAAAAGCTTTCACTTTCTGCTTGTAAAAACAATCGCTCAATTTCTTTATTCCAGTAAGCAGCTTCTCTTGTTTGGGATCCAAAGGTGCTTTGCTTTTTAAAGGTCTATCGACTGAAGTTTTTCTGATGGAAGAGATTGAGGGTATATGTGTAGGTCTTTGACGTGAAGCAAAGACGAGAGGTGCCCTAAGAAGATTAAAAGCCCACTGTTTGGTGCGAGCGTCTCGAAAAATGCATTGCAGTCTACTGAAAAGTCTCTTTGCTGCAAAAGTTCGTTCAATCTCGCCTTTTGTCATTGCTTTTACTGGGGTATTCCCTTGCAAGTAAGAAGCAAGGACATCAAATGCTTTAATTTCTCTTTTATTTCGCTTGCAGGGCTCCTCTTTTGAATATTTTCGTATTGACTGCGCTGCTCGCTCGGCTTTTCCAGCTGATTCCTTGATGAGGTCAAAAGCAATCTGTTTGAAATTTTTATGGGAGATTTTGATGCATCTGCAAAGCATTGCAGTAGCGATTTTCCTTCGCAAATGATCTTCATGACACTTTTGCAGTTCCATGAAAGTGTATTGAAGCAATCTACGTTTGAAAGCGCTGAGGTGCCGCTCAAGCGAGATTAATAGATATAATTTATGCTTTTCAGGTTCACTCAAATCCATATTTAAACTGCAAACACTAAAATCATCTGAGCGCTCTTCGGTTGGAAGGTGGACGCTGCTGATTGAATTATGAGAGCTCCTCGAACGTAAATACGACCTGTTGTTGAAAAACGCCGTTTTCACGTGTGTCTGTTCATTCATTCTGAAATTAAAAATAATCAAAAAATTCTAAAGTACTCTTCTTAACTGATGCTCCAACTAATTTTAACAAAACTCAATCAGAAATTTTTGAAAATAGGCGAGTTTGGATCCAGTATGAAATATTTTTCTTAGCATTTTCCCTGGCTAATAGCTATGAAAGATCTATTTGAAACTGACTTAGACGGTGATACATGAATCGTTACAGCAATTTGCTATTTTTTTATTTCATCGAGCATGATATTACAGGAGTTGAGCTTTATGAACCACAAATATTATTTTTTTTCCTACATAGTGTGAAAAGATAGCAGAGATGACTCCAAGACTTCTCCGGCACATATGATTCGATCTGAAGGTTCCGACAGCCTCAAAGATCCAGTCTATCGATTTGAATTGACAGAAGTAACCCAAGTTGGATCACAGATCTTAATAATCATCAAATGATGGGCAAATTTGGATCAATCAGTCAAATATTAGGAATAAGCTGTTATTTTGAAAAATGAATTTGAGCGTTGCAACTAAAGTTCTATAGCCAATATCATTAGCAGTTATTGATACACTTAGGATGAGAGCATTGTAATGGTCTACTCAAGGCCCTTTCAAGTCTTTTTCCCTTTTTGATTCTTGTGTGTTAATTAAGCAGTGATGAGTCAATTTCTTGAATCAGAAAAAATTCTATCATAGATACGAGTTTAAGATGATAAGTCTAAATAAAATTCTTTTTTCGGTCTTTGATCAAGCAGATTTTAAGATGACCACGGTATTTCGGAAATCAATGGCCGTAGAATCACCAGAGCGCACATACTCTGAATATAGACCTCACGCGGACTCCTTAGACCTCAAAGCCAAACGCGCTCACTACTCCAATTCTCTCATTGACATCAAAAAAGCTGAGGAATCTGATCAGCCAGATCGTCCTCGGATGGTTTCTATCCTAAAATCAAGGCGAGACAAAGGGGATTCAATGATTGACGCGGCATGCAGAAAAGATTCACAGGGAGTGTGTATTCTCAACGGCAGCAAGAAACATCATATTTGTTTCAAATCAGAGATCAAGGAGGAGAAATTGGTTGAAAGCTACAAGAAATATAATCGGGTGGAAGAAGGCGGGGATTGCTTAATGGCATTTTTCTCATTGAGCTGTCTGCAAAATATGAGCAGAATGCAAAGTTAATGACTCTGCCTTTTTAATCTATTTAATTATTTGCTGTATCAAAAAGCTGATTTAGCATAAAAGTGTAAAAAGTTTTCAGTTAAGTTGTTTATATATGTATATACACATTATTTGTGTTTGGAATTAGATAATCGCGTCATGAATTTCTTTAATAAGTGCTTGTGGCATGATGAAATTGATTTGTGCGGGTTTATGTTGGGCAATTATTATGAAAAGAAAAATAGGCTTTAGAAGCGCTTTCAGAAAGGAATTGCAGATTTCTGAGGGAGGAATCGTTTTATTAGAATGAGCAAATGATAGGCAGTTAAGATGGTTCCGCTGGTTATTAGATAACTTTTGGAGAATTCGGTAAGCAATTTACATGAAGCATGCACTAAGATTCTTTAAGAAAAGAAAAGTTTGACATCTGAGGATCAAAATAATGTTGAGGTCGTCTTTCGTCTTTCAAATTGCTCTATCATGCTGAAAACTATGATTTAAATTTGGCTTGTTTTCTAATATAACAAAAATAAAATCCCACAGAGAAAATTTTAAGATTCGAAGATATGTTACTGGATGTATTGGATTTGTTTTTGTTGTCCGAAAGAGTCCATTTTCTGAAAAGAGTTCAAATATGCTTCTAGCAAGTTTCAAAGTTCTGTGTCTTCAGAAGATAATATAATTCGATGATGTACTACTCTCTTAAAGAGTCAATTCGTTTCTCCAACAGAAACAGAAACAGAAACAGAAGAAGATGGCTCTAGATTAGCCAAACAGTCGATTTGGTTTCTAATCTTCACTCAGCACCACGAGAATTAGCTGAGTATGAAAAGTCGAGCCTGAAAGAACACACCAGCAATGTGCATTTGTGCGAGTAGAGGCTGATAGGTAAATTTCTTTCGCTAATAAAAACTCCCAACGCATTCCAAACGAACTCATAAGCAGAAGTAGCATCGAACACACTGAGAAAACGTTATAGTCAATTTTTAGCAATCCCAAGCGTAGAATACAAACATTCATGATTCCAATCAATTTATTACACAAACTCACGAAATAAACAGAAAATTCTGTGATTCGTTTAACAACTACAAACGTTCTAATAAAATCCAGAGAACGAGAATGTATCGTTTCGTGCGTCGATCGACGTAAACAGCAATCAAAGCCCCTACAGGTTTCAATCCTTAATAAACGCAAGCCAAAACAGCCCAAAGGGTAAACTATCCAAAGTAAAAATACAAAGAAACTTCTCTCAGCACATGGAAATACTACCCACGCAAGACTCGCTAACCAAGTCTAGATCAAACTCAATAAAGGGCATCTGCAGCCCAATTACTAGCAATCGCTGCTCAATAAGCGATCCCGATCGAAGCAATCAAAGTGATAGTGACAGACCAATCATCAGCAATCGCAAAATGAACAACAGACCTGTCTTGAAAATCGCTAATTTCCAGCTCGCTGTTGAGAAAGGCTTTACTTTCGGTGGCCAACACACCATGGAAAGCACCAGATCCAAAAGTAGTCTTAAGTACCCCCAGAACGAGTACAAGACACCTCGAGGACTTGAAAACGAAGAGGCAAAACCTCGAACAGCTTCCGAGTCTCCTCAGCAGAATCTTAAAGTAACTTGCTATCAGAAAGGAAAGAAATTTAAAGCATTGAAGAAAGAACTGGCTTCAGAAGGCTCTTCAGATGATGATGACAGTGGCTTTGAATCTACTGATACGAATATAAAACCAAAGGCGATAAAGAAAGGCAAGGTGCTCTCAGCTGGGCAAAACTACACAATTTCCGAAAAGAATAGCCCAGAAGAACAGAATTTTGACAGCCCTTATAAAAAGAAAAATCGCTTGGAAGGCAAAAGAAGCAAAGCTATTATGAAGGATAAGGCAGCGTTAAAGCTCCTCCATGACAAATCTGCTATTGACAGAGATAATCTCCTGTTGTATTATTTCCTTGAGATGGAAAAGATTCAGAGCAATAGCTCGAACAGCGGCCGTAGATTCGACTCGACGTCTCTGTTTGAGCATAAATCACCCTCAACTGGTCTCAGTAAGATTTCTCACACTTCCTCTGGTGCTCTTTCGAAAAAATTGCGAGAGGCACCGAGCAACTCGATGAAAAGCATGAGCCAGAAAAGCGATGAGCTAAGTCTTTTTGGAAGTCCAGAAATAATGAAGCGAGTGAATTTTACGAAGAGAGGAAATGGCAAGCTGAGAGTGCAGATCAACTCGAAAATAAATAATAATCAAGGGTCTGATAAAATGTAAGTTATAGTTGTAAGGAGGATAAACTAACTCTAAGCTAGATCTGTTCAGAGCGCTTCGTCAGGCCAAAATAGTGGAAGTGTTAAGCATAGAGCTTCCACTAATTCATTTGAAACATTTTCGGGTGGAATTGCGTCAAGTCGTTTGAGACCTAAGCGATCTCGAACTCGCAGCAAGGTAATGTTCTCAGAAATTCTTTTTCTTGATTTATTTTTTAACAACACAGCCAAGAGGATTTTTTGACAATGTCATCTGTTTTTTGACTTGTGGACTGAAGCGAAACTGTTAGTTTAGCTTATCAACACAGATAGCAAAGAAAATAATTTTGTAAATACATCAGATATCAAAAAAACCATTTTATTTTTACATGGTATCCATGAGGCTATTTCAGTAGAAAATATATTCATAATATAGACGGGAAATCCCTTTTTTTATATTAGCTCCTTGGCAATCTCAAGTATCTTTATCAAACTATGAGTGTTAGGTTCTCATCTGTGCTTGGTTCACGTGATTAAAATTTATTATAAATAAATTAGCAAAGTTACACAGAAGTTTCTGCAAGCAATGAAAGCGACCGAACAGTCCGGATTCAACACGATTCTTTTCAGTGCCGGGTACACATTTCATCCAGTCTCCTAACTTACATCTTTCTAGTGCAGATCCGCTCCAAAACTGGGATAAATCAGGTAAGAAATGGATCATAAGATCTTGCTGTTACAATTATCTTCTCATTCTCCAGTGCGAAACGGGCATATTAAAAGAGTTACTGATCCAGACATTCAATCAAGCTCTATAGAGATCATCGGGATCAACGTTTCGACTTCATTTATTTCCGCACCTTTAGATCCTAAAGGAAGCCTGGGAATTAAGTTTCCTTTTCTTGTATTGGTGGTCAAAAATGTAAAAATCTTTTTGATTCGAGGTTGGACTAATCATCCATTAGTTGAAGAAATATTTCACGTTTGAGGTCGACATACTAGATGACAAAGGAACTACCCGAAAATTCAGTGCATCTAACTTCCAAGTAGATCCAGATGTAGTGTTTTGGTGATATATTGGCATATTTAGTCTATTGCGCGAGTGAAGCCAACACTCTGCTCAATGCCTCTCAAGTTAGATGAAGGGTGGAATCGCATACAGTTTAATCTAGCTGATTTTACGAAGAGAGCATATGGAACGAATTACGTAGAAACCGTGAGAGTGCAGATCCATGCGAACACGAGGATAAGAAGGATATATTTCACCGATAGAGCTTATGCTGAGGAGGAGCTGCCTCCTGAGTTCAAACTCTTTTTGCCAATCCAAGTAAAATTTTTTTTAGTTAATGAGATTGCTCATTAATATCTGTTATCTCTTAGAAATAGACAGCGTCTAACAAATACAGTCACTCCTGGACTTCAGCAGTTGCTCATTCATATTGATGGTGATGATGATTATTACTATATAATGCTACTTGTCAGTGATTGAGAGTTTTTATTAATGTGCTGAAAAAATTTCAAGAAAAGAAAAGTCAAAGAGCAATCATTGTTCTCAGAAGGGAAAATAGTGAAGTTGTATTAGCTACAAAATTGCATTAGCATTTTTTGGTGAGATAGCCCTATGACTTTATGAAAATTGCTAAGGATTAACCCAAAGTTATTTACACTATTGAGACTATTGAAATTAATACATTCTCTCTACATTGTATGAATTCTAGTGCTGTTTCGCTGCCTTTCAGATGTCACGATCGTAGTCAACATTAGGGAGTCTTTCAAAATTGGGTGTATGCCTGTTAATATTAGCTAACATATCAATAATTGAATTTGAGTTACCTGATTGGCTTTTTCAAGGCTCTAAACGCTGCCGATTTATTCTCAACATCGGATAGCCATTTATCTTGAGGTACAATTTGTTTTCTCTGTAAATTTATTGGGATGTTTCTGATCAAAATATTCGATTAAAGGAAATTTACCCATCCTTTGATGATATCGAAAACTACATCAGAAGGAGCATTTGTGAGGCAATAGTCTTTATGCAAATAAGACTCTTTGACCTCAAACCCTTGGTTTATTAATGCTATCCTATAGAAAGGGTTTGATCCAATGAATGACACAAGATATAAGCATACTTGATCGTTGAAAGAGATGGAGGCTGAGGAACTCGAAGGAACTTTGAAATTGCTGTGATATTATACGAATGCTGCAATTGATCCAACCCTGCATTCTAAACACCCATTCCTTAGGCACTTTTCAATTAACAGCACACTTACTTTTATGATCTTATCAACCAGTTTCTTTACATTGCTCGTGTGTTTATAGGTCTCTGGAGAAGCTTCGTAGAGGGACTGGATATTCTTCACGAACTCGATATCATACAATTTGTCACTCCAAACAGGACCAGCTAATACGAGTTTTCATCATTAGAATTAGAATCTGGGTTATTACTCAGTCGTAAACGCGAATCACAGACACTGCATTTGGATGAATGAGCTTTTGCTTCAGCTTTATTTTCTTGAACGAGAGGTATTATTTCTATGTTTGGACACTCCGTGCATTCAAGTACCTATCGCATCGATAAACAATCAAGTTGAGAATATGAACCTCACCATGGAATTCTTTGCTATGGAAGTTTGGCATGCGCTTTTTGAATACGAAACCTTAGCATATATTCTGAAACAGTCATCCAACGCGAAGGACAGCAACGGAAACAGCATTTTGTCTCTTCTATTTGCATTCGCATTTAACGAGCTGAACGCAACTCTCAGCCCAATCTAAAATTTATCCCAAATTCGCAAGATGCTAGTTATTAGTAAATACTTCATGGGAGTCATGAGCTCTCGCCCCCAATAAGCCATAATCCATTAACTCTTTCTTAGGATCTCTTTCTCCAGCATTCAACAAATCCGAATAGGTCACGCATACCAAGCCTGTAGAAGGATTTAGTCCATCAACTAGATGAAATTGACCCGATACCATTTTTCTGAATTCCCATAAAAGCGAAATCCAAATATTTGCTTGGGTTACCGAAGCTATTGAGATCGATAACGCTAAAGAGATGTGGTTTTGAAGGTGTTGATGGGATATATTTGCTTCTGTTAAACAGCACAGCCTGTGCGGTTGCCTCTTCAACTATTTTCAAGTGTTTACTTAGTATATATATCATCAATTCGTTCTCTACCAGCGAGCTTCGAAGTGTCTTTTGGGATTTGGTTCAGCTCCATGTTCTCCTCGGCTCTGAGGCTAAAAATTTTATGATTATCAATAACTGTGATTCGTTTGATGTCTTCAGGTTGCATTTCTGTCAGGAGACGAAAAGTCGAGATCCCTGCTTCCGGATATGCCTCCAGCAGTTCTATTCCGTTAAATTTCTCGTCGTTTTCTAAGAAAAAACAAGGATGTAATTGCAAGTCGTTCTTTTGATCAAACTTTTTAGTTCGTTTGCATAGGCGCTAAAAATCATGACGTTCATGTCTCGAATAAAAGCCTATCAAGAGTCATTCTTTGAACATTGAATATTAATATACTCCTTCTGGATTATATGGCACCTCAGATTTGATCGCTGTTGATTGAGACGCTTCGTCTGAGCCAGGTGATGAACCGATGACCACATTTGATGCTCCTTCTTTAACGATTTTATATTGCTGGTTGGGATCGAATTTCGATTCACCCTTTGACTTTTTATGAGGAAACTGACGAGTAAGCTCTTCATATCCGAGAGATGAAACATTTTGTTGTGCATAATGATTAGTTTCAGCCTCATTATTGCTTATTTTTGTGTTTGCTGCTTGTGCTTGCTGACTAGTACTGAAGTAATGAGTTGAATGATCGGACAGCCGGATTGGCAAGACTGCTCTCGGACAGTTCGTTGAGAATAAGCTGCGAATGTGAGGATTCTTAAACAGATATTTAGCCGTCGTCAACATTAAAATTTAAGTTTCTGTATTTGGATAGCACTTCTATTGTGCCTTTTATTTAGGAATCTACAGACACATGCTTTGAATGTAAGGCAGAAATCCCCTCCTCAAACCAATGATAACATTTTGATTACCACCGGTTAAGTTACTTTGAACTTTTAGAAACATAGCCATATGTTATTAAATGATGATATGCAACATTGCTTCAAAAAGAAATATAATAACAAAAAACAAACTTCCAGAAAGCAAGCACAAAGCACTGTTACTTATTCTTTCTTAAAAACACTGTGATAACTCTATCATCTTGGATGTCATACTCTCCTGCTAGGCGCCCAACTTTTAATTCCTTTCCTTCATAAAAGAGCCTCGTGTCAACGATCTCTGGTTTGCCCAACAGTTTAGATTTTTCTAAAAACAACGCCTTGAGAGTTTCAATTGGTATATCAGATGGGATTTTTTCTTCAATATCTGATGGAACTCCTGCGCAACGTAACTTGATCTAAAAATAGAGCGCGAGCTAAATTCGTGCGCGTATAACCCGAAAAATTTACATTTATTGTGGTTTTTCTGATATCCTTCTTATCGATTTTGGTTTCCTTTGGCACGTCATACGACGCCGGATCGTTGATGCAAAAAATCGGGACATCATATTTCTCGCCTTTGATACAATTTTTCACTTTAAGGTTTCTCAAAATAACAAATCACCTTGTCTATCGTATGCCATTTGCAAAGATTTGTTTACTAATTTCAACCCGACCGCTTTTAAAATTCCAATAGCATCAGCTATGGATAATGAAGATTTGTAAAAATAATTTGCGTGATACCTTCGTCTGCCTCGCAAGCTGCTCTTAGCGCTTGCCACATATCAGCTTGGCCTTCTACTCTTGTTTCTAGTATTGTTTATTATTATTTGACATCTTTCTGAGCAATACCCCAGTATTCAACACGCTTCTTGATCAAATCATTCTCAGAGACCTTCGAAATATATGCAAATGTTTCCCGAATGCCAGACCCAGTGCGCTGAGTTTCTATATTGTTGTGTGGATTAGAGCAAATAGGACTGGGGGAGGTGTTTTTACTTATTATGGGGAAAAACATCGAGTATTTGTGGTTAACATTGAACGGGCTCTCAAGCGAGAGGTACACAGCGAGCTCGTCGTTTATTGGATTGCTTCCACTAGCTGAAGGTTCTCTTATTACACTCTGGTCTGAAACTCTGCCACAACCACTTCCCATTATATTTCAGCACTGCTAAATAAGAAAGCTCAAGGATAAACTAAAATAAATATTTAAGTGTTCCGTGACTTATATAATGCAACGAAAATTGCTCATTAATTTGATCGAAAACCTGCGTAATATCGTGAAGTTTAATATTTTCTTGCAGCTAGAATGAAGAAGCAGCAGCTTCAGAAAAGGAAAATTTAGAGGTTTGATAAGATGCTGTGTCTTTTCAGTTAGTAGAGGATTCAGGTTTAGGAAGCACCAAAAATGGCCTGAAAAGGTCTTCGTACCAAGAAATATGAGCCTACATGAGCTGAAATGGACGCAGGATATTGTATCGAAAACTACTTGGAACTCATAAGCAAGCATGCATCTTTCTGCTATGATGAGAATTAGTTTTGATTTTAATCTAAAATTTAAGTATCAATTAATCCCGTATTTTAAAAAATTAGAATCATCTTGGAGCTCCTCGATTATTTTTTCTATCTCTTTCGAAAACACTGAGACCAAATACGGGTATAACTATCCTCTATCAATGACATCATGTATTTGAAATGTTGCGTTACTTCAAGCCATTCGATATCCTGGAAAGCGAAAAGAAGATGACATAAGATGCTGCTATAGGGTAGCAAGTTAAAGAAAACCACTGAATTTACATAATATCGTTACTTATTGAGCTCGATTCATTTAACAATTAACCAAAAAAAAAAATGCAGCTTTGAAAAGAGCCTTGAGCGGCTCTTTCGATTAAATAGATTGTGTCATAAGATATATATGCTTACTTAATATGCACCTCATAATGATTCTAATAATGATTACTATGCCAACTTTTACAGCACACCTTCAAAGAGCATGAACAGTGAATTAAATAGCAACAGATTAGGTTTTGAAAAAAACAAACATAATAAAATTGTCGTCTGCACTTGTTGTTTCTTGTTTTTGGCATCATGATAAAAGACCCTCTATCATAATGACTGTTAATGCTAGAAACCAAGACTTCTTCAGCGAATCATCATGCATGAAGAAATCACTTTCCTCCCAAACCCCATGTAACGAGTTAGCTTATATGCTGAGTGAATGATATTATTTATTTGTGGGTGTTTGGAATATCTTTTAGCGAGTTTTATAGAGCTCCTGTCTTCTCACTGACGAGAGACTCCAATTTCTTTAAAAGCTATTGTTGTAAAATTTAAGAACAATTACATCATTAATGATTTTCTACCTGTTGAGTCTCTTTCTCCACGTACATGTTCGTTTCGTTGAAATATTTGAGTCCGTACTTGTTCTTCAAACTCACTCCTTCTTCGTATGGAACAGCCTTAATGATGATATCAGTTGGTTAGCTCACATCCGATTTGGATCAGAAATTATTTACCCTTTGCGTGACTTTATCTGACTGCGTGGCGATGAGCAGTCCAACGAATTGATCATCTCCGACGTAGCTCTTTATTTTAGTGATTTCTTCCTCAAGTTTTTCAAAAGACTCTCGTGATGTTAAGTCGTAAACGAAAATAAACGCAGCGCATTTCTTGTAGTAAACTAAATCGGTTCAGTGTCATTCAAAATATCGAGACTTGTGATGTTATACGTTCAATCAGGCGTTCGTAAGAGTCATTAAATAGCTCCTTGATCCAAAATCCATAGGTGATCTCAGTATTGGGCTGGTTTACTTTGCGAATGACCAAGTCCAATCTCGTCCTATGAAACGGCGGAAAATTAATATAATTCGTTAGATTTCAAAATTTTGCTACATTAGAGGGGTCGAATCAGCGTCGCTGGAGTCAGGGAACTGGCTGTTAATCAGCGCATGCTTCCCAACGTTCAAAGCTCCGATCAGCATGTAGTCATATTTATAGTGCACTGGCACCGACAACGGTTGCTCCTCCACAGTTTCATAAATCGCCGCAGAATCGTTGAAAAGATCCACGGTGCAGGTCGAAGGACTGTTGAAAAGCACCCTTGACTGCTCTCGGACTTCGCTGACTCCGTGGATATCACTCCATTCAACTTTTTCACGATTTTCCATATAATCATGTGATTTTTCAAGCGCTGTCCTGCTCTCAAAGAAAAAATCGTCTTCTAAGTCCTCCGCCAAACGCTCCTTATGGCTTCTGCCCTTTGGCTTTTGGGGCTTGGTGTCTGGTAGATCGTAAAAGAAATTTTCCTGGTATTGGTTCTCGATAGCAATCTAGTCTCATGTTCAGGCGTCTGAGAGGAAGAGGAGTTTACTTTGATATATTCTTCTTGCGTATCAGCGTGAAAAGCACAGCTTCTTTTTCTCATCTTAGGCTAGGCGAATGTCAAAGATTTCGAATTCAAAAGAGAATTGTATGCGAATAAATTGCTTCTGTTTTAGAACTGGAAAATTTCTGCTTTTCTGATAACCATTTATCGTACTGGCTGAGTCAATAAAGCAGAAATCAATTTATGACAGAAGGCAGAAAAGAACATTTCGTTGCATTAAAAGATATTAATTCTAAGCCTTGCTACGACCAAGCAAAACAAAACATATTCAATAATGTCCGTTCAAAATTCTATCAGAAAATAATTTAATAAGTAGAACGGTTCGAAATATTTTCAGTACAACAGCCACTAATTTTAGGAGCTAAAGAATTTTCAACAGCAGTTCTATCCAGTTTAATATGCATTAAGAGTCACTGATCTTGTGAGTGATTCAGCGGTAAACCCAATTTTGAATTTAAGTCAGGTACTTTGGTTGATAAAGAGCTCATCGTGTTGTTTTTCGTTCGGAAATATTTTCGACTGAACGCTTTGGAAAGAAGTCAGTTGTGTCTTAAACTAATGCGAGTTTGGGAGAGTTAGGGGTATAAATGTTTCGCAAATCCGTAGACTTGATATCTGAAGGTAATTTTAAATTAAATAGACTCTTTTTAGAATGCTGAAATACTCGTTTACGTTAGGATTTAAGAAGTCATTAAACTGGACAAGGATGCTTCAGATTTAAATAATTAGAAAAATGCCCCCCAGCAAACTGCAAGTTTTTTTTGAATTTAAATATTAACTTCTTTCGAGTAAGAGGATAAGTGATCTACCTGTTTTTGACTCTCTATTTATCATCCATTGATCAGGTAACAACAGAAAAACTTGATCCAAAAAAAACCAAGAAAAATTCAAACAGTAATTAGAGCAAGAAAAGTCTTTTGCAACTACAGAAAGTTATAATTTTAAACGATATTTGCTTTCGGAATTCAAGTAGCTATGAATTAACTCTTCAGAAGGTTGTGTATATTTAGAATCCTAGTTTTATTCGCTTTTCACGCACTCGTATACAATACGAATTGCGAATAAAACTTATTGCCAGAATCTTAACATTAATTTGCTCTTCTAATAAAAAATCCGTTGATGGAAGACGATCAACTTATATGTCCTGTATGCACTCGATGTTTTGACGACGGTGCTCTTCTACCACGACTCATCCCAGTTTGCGGTCACACACTATGTTCCCAATGTATTCAGCAGGTCCTTTCAAAAATGAGCAAAGACGACCTCTTCATTTGTCCCGCAGACCTGTATATTATCACTTCTTCTCATTCATACTTGAACTAATCACATAAATTTAACCCTTGTAGCACGGGAATGGTACTTACTGATCTCGACGTTGATCTGTTTCCAAAAAACTACACATTTATCAGACAAATAGAGAAACGAGGAAATTCCTCCAGCCCGACTCACAGAAAAAGAGACTCAAGGGTGAGTGGCGATAGTCCCCTTACCTCAAGGAGATCGATTGCTTCTCCAAGTCGATTTAGTAAAAATAAAACGGACTCTCCAACTGCCATTTTCCAGAACTCCCTACATCGGCTATCAAGAAAAGGCATTGAAGAGAGTCTCCCGGTCATCGATAACGGCATCTGTAAAGAGCACGAGCGAAAGTTGGAGCTTGTATGTATGGACCATAAATGTAGGATATGTGTGAGCTGCGCGTTGTTCGGACAACATAAAGGACATGATTATCGAACAGAGGAGGCTGTGATCCAGGAAATTGCAACGAAAGCGGAGAGCTTGATTGACCTTTTCCAAAATATTGAAGAATACCAGAATAAATCGCTGGATCAAACAATTCAGGACCAGATCTCTTCGAAATTTCGCGAGAGATTGAATGAATTAACCCAGCAGGTTCGTAACACGTTTCTGGTATGCCTCAGACAAAGTCACTTATGATGGGCTAACGCCATGTGTTTTAGGATTACATAAACCAGCTCAGAATTAAAGAAAAAAAGTTTATTGATAATATGAACAGGAAGATAATTGACCTGGAAGATGAGTTTAAGCAAACGAATAAAGTTCCTTCAGATTTGCTTGACCGCGTTATTCGTTGGAAAATAGAGTAATGACTTTTTTTCTTTGCAAAAAACGCGAAAATTTAACCAATTTCAAACAAAAGAGCTCAGGAAAGGCTAACGACGCTTGGTGATAGGACAGATTGTGGTGAATTAGATTTAGACCTGCTTGGCACTGGTGGAACTTCTGGCGGGATGAATCTATCAGCGGTTGGATCGCAAATTTTGGCCGAGCTGAAAGCTTTTAATGAGATACCTCAACGCGCTTTAGAAGGCTGTATTCAAGGGATTTATGTCAGATTCACGGATGATTTTCAATCCTCCATAGAGAGCATCTGTGAGCTTGTAACGCCCACATCAACTGCAGCGAAATGGCGAAACTCAGCAAGGATGTCAATATCAAGCCCAACGTTCCCTAAACCGCAAGAGAATACCCGAGTGTCTTTGGGTCAGTCGATAAGTGAGCAGTTATCTAGCACTCCAAAATTTGAAAAACCTCAGAAACGGTTTTCTATTCTAAACGATGATGGACTCGAGTTAGACTTTGACCCAAAAGTACTTCCGGAATTTGACCTCTCATCTGATGAGGACTTAAAACCCTCAATCGTTTCGAAGGATGTCACAGCGAATTCGGCAGCAGCAAAGGAGACAGTGGTCCAAAGCAGTCGCATGAGCTTCGGTGGACTTCGAGGAGGCTGGCTGTTGAAAAATGCTGCCTCTCTGGACATTGAAAGCTCACATTCCCCTGAGAGAAGCAAACCTGCAGTAACTCACAGCCAATCAACCAAGCATTCAGCTTTGAAGAGCGACTCAAATTTTTTTAGAACCCCGCGAGCTACTGCGGGTCCTAAAGCAAAGCATGTCACTTTTTTTAATGCTACTCCAAAAGCTAGCGATCGGAGAACGAGTACGTACAGCAAAAACAGAACCGAATCGACACCTTCATTATCTCCGGTCCGAAGCACTCTTGCCAGCAAGAATAAATCGCCTCAGAAATTGACTATAGACACTGGAAGCGAGAAATCACCAAACGGGTCATTTCTCCAGGAGTTTTCGAAGTCCAAGGGATCAGCTACTCCGACGAGCAGTGCGAAAACTGCCGCCAGCTCTAAAAAACTAATTGCTAATCTAAATCCAAAGTTTGAGCCTGTTATTCAAGGACTACGCAATGAAACACTCGAGACAGTTGATCTTACAGGAGCAGGTATCATCTTTTAATTGGTAAGTGGAATAAGAGGTGATTTATTTTTCTTTAATAGAACTTGGAGACCAGGGAGTTTGGTATATCTCTGATTTTATTGCGGCGAACAAGTGGGCCAAGAATATAAAGCTTGTGAAAAATAAAATCACCGATGAAGGTGGAATAATTCTCGCGAAGGCGCTGGAAGAAAACCATACAATACAGACGGTCAATCTTTCTCAGAATTTGCTAACTGAGAGGACAGTGGAAGCGTTTTTAAACCTAGTAAAAGTAAATCCGACGCTTAAATATCTTTATTTCAACCAAAACTCGATGAAAATCATGAATGTGAAAGCAAAGGTAAAAGAATTGCAAAGCCTCGGGGTGAACACCAGTATATAACCATTTTTATTAATTTTTTTATGGCATTCGATGAAAACCGATTTACTCAACTCAATCCAATTCAATTCAATTCTCTTCTCTTACTTTTAAAATGTGTTACTCTCGACAATGAAGCGTATAACCTGTATTTCTATTGATAAAACAAGAATTTTTCATATGAATACTAAAGGCGTTCTTATATAACAACAGCTCTTTCCTAGTAGAAGAATTATAAAACAAACATCAACTCCGCACGACGACAACAAAAAATTCATCAAAGATAGCGGATATAGCTATTTGAGACTCCTTTGATAAGCAGTGGTTAGTGATTAAGGGTTAAGGAAACGATAGTTGCTATAGTTCGACTCTTTAATATAGTTGAGCTTGTTCTCGATCTCTTTGAAAATATCGTTCTTGTTATTCTGATCGGTGTAGACAATGACCCTTCTCAACGGGGTTCTATCATCAAACTTTGCCATTGAGCTGAAATTGGCATCGCGCTTTTGAGTCAGCCGAATCACTTTATCAGTATGGAAATCCATTTTATCTCTGATTTTTGAAATCTTTTCAATCAATGCGAGTCGATTCACCTTTGGTATCACAATAGTCTAAGAGAGAAATCTCAGCAAATAGACGGAAGTATCAATTACTGGGGTTCCAAGCTCAGGAGATTGCACAGTTGTTACCTTATAGCTCCTTCCATCAGATTGCATAGGATCAGCACCACCCGCACTCTAAATATATTAGTAGAGTAAAACACAAGAGATTTCGATAAGATACTCCGCTTGAAGTCTGCTGATTCGTATTCGCATTTGTGTCGCTGCTGGTTCCTTGGTTCTGTGTTTGTATTGATAGAGGTTTCTTTTGCAAACCAGCTGTTATAAGGAAATAAGGACGCGTGAAGCCCATAAAATCTACCTAATATTCCATGGAATCTGTAAATATGTGCGTAAGCTTTTTCATAGTCGATTGGGTTCGCTTTCAAAAGAGTTTTGAAATTCTCCCATTCTTGCATGTAGATGCTAAATGCAGGGTCCTGGCTCAGTGTCTTTTGCATGAAGTCCGTGAAAAGTTGTAGAGCGGCATATTCGCTTGAGTTTGAGGCAGTGTCTGCCGTTTGGCGCGATCCATGGCTATTGCTTAACATTTTCTATTCGCTGAATACAATTGAAACGATTAAAAATTTTTGAATTTTCAGACTACTCAAGTAAGCAAATTTCCTTCTTCATCTTTTGGGGGTTTTTTTTATTACTTTATTATCGGAGCTTATGAAAACTAGCCTTTGCTAAACAATCCATGCCTTATTCAAACAGCATTAACCAGTTTGTAGACCACTCTTAATATCATATTGCATATGTTTCTTAATTGTTATTTCTACCTCGAAAGTACATTTATCTTTCTCGTTGGATCAAATTTGAATATCAATCCTTCTTTGTTAATCCTATTAAGCTTATCTCAACCAGTTGATAGAGAAGCAACGACAAGTAACAAGTATTTTGGATGTAATTCGAATAGGAAGCAGGCAGAAAACACAATAGTCTCTATCACTTCTTATGCAACTTGGACAATCTCTCATCCTTATCAAGATCTTCAGCGAGTTTCTGGTATTTCGCCAGCGATAACATTTCAAATCTATGTGCTCTTTGATCTAAAATCTCAATAACAAAGTGCAATTTGCTGATGCTGTCATCCAGTTTCTTCTCCTCATTCGGATCGGTGATTGGTTTCTTCGTCTTAGCCTCTTCTTCCGCCAACTTGGCCTTCATTGCCTCCAAACGACGGTGAATAATATCGGCTCTTGCCAAAATTCTCTCCTTGCATTTATCCAAAGCTTCTTTCTTAATCTTCGACGCGTCTTCAATGCTAAGGTCCCATTGCTTGCTCAAGAGGTTCTTCTCTTTCAAAATCGGGTAGAGATAGTCTTTTTGCGCAAGGTCCTCCTCTTGCTCGTCTTCTTTGCTCTTGTAGCCTAACTTATACTTCTCTTTGGCCTTATCATGAAGCGTCTTCTCGAGAATTTCCTTATTAGCTTCATCGATATTGTTCGTTGCTCTGAATCCATTGATTTTGACCTCATAGCTCTTCTTTTCTTGAAGCTCGATTTCATTGTTTCTTTCTTGCATCTGGACTTGCTTCACTGCCTCGTTCTCCATGCTCTGGATTCTCGCGTGCTTCTCTTGGGTCACTGGATCAATAACTTTCTTCTCACCAGCACCATCGCCTTTCGAATAGCCTTGAATCGTGTCTCTTTCATACTCCGCGTACACAGGCGCAAGGTCTCCTTCTTCCATATGATAATACAATTGCACGAGCTGAGGCTGCTTGTTCATGTTCACGACCATCTTCTGAACCTGCTCTCTTGCAGGAAGATGCGGATTCTTCTCGTATTTCTGCGTCAGTTTCGTGATAGGGAATGTCTCGCTCATCTGAGTATCATTAATTTGCTTATCTTTGTTCGTAATCGGTCTCCTTTCGAATCTAACACTTCTTTGAATGATCCTATCGTCTCTATTCTGATATCTCTCAATCGTCTTAGATCCGATCTTCTCGATTCTTTCAATCAGCCCATCATGATGTCTATGTGGATAGAACACTATTCTCCTCTCAACTCTATCGACTTCAGTCACCATCTTCCAGTGGGGTGGCTTTCCTGGGTCATAATACTCAGTAGTTTCGTACTCAAATGGGTGTCTTATCTTCAACTTCATTCGATCTTTTCGATGAGCGTAGAAGTAACGAATTTCTTTCGCTTTGAGCCGTTTATAGTCCTCGTAGATAGTAACACGTTTTATCAGACCGTCGACTTGGGAGTATGGCGCGAAAGTCTCTACTTTCACCTTATTGAAGAGCTTGAACGTTTCTCCCTGTGGAGTACCCCTGAAATATTGCTCATAGTCCAAATAGAGCTTTGGAGGCCAGGCTGGAGGCATATCAAGCACCTGCTGAATTTCCTTCAAGTCTGCGTCAGGATCATTGGATTCTTTCTCTTGGGTAGCCCCGCGCTCTCCGTCGCCTTCTTCGTCAGCAGCATGGTCCTCATGATTAGCGAACACGAGGGTGTCCAACATGACGAATTCCCAGTTAGAGGAGCTATTAATTTCATCGTAGTTCAGATCTTTTGCTGGGGTATTGGGGTGCAAATTGACCCAGTAGTTATGGTTATTGAACATGCTATCAACGGTGAGGTACAATGGCGAATTAGTCGGGTAGATTCTACCGGTTGAAGGCTCAAGGTAGATGTTCTGTTGCACTCCTCTTTTTCCCGCTTTCAGCAGCACCCAACAGTGCTTTCGGCGTCCTTCATACGGGTCATGGCCGACTGGCTCTGGGGTCTCGTCGTCAATTGTATTCAAACGGATCTGGCGTTGCATTTCCTCGTGCTGCTTCTGCTGATACTCACGAGTTTCGTACTCAGAGATGGTTTTATTAATCTCTTTCTTGAAAAACTCGTTCTCGTAAACTCCATCACCAGAGGTATCCTTCTCCTTAAGGAACTCCATTCCCTTCTCTAGAAGCAAGTATTCCATGCGAGACTCGTCCTTTGTGGTGATAATTCGATGCGCTGTTCCAAAAACAACATACGCGTCATGGCCTGTTCCAATCAGGATCGATGCGAGAAGAATGGATAGGTCAAAGCAGTCTCCCTTCTGCCATTTCAGGACGTTAGTGGGAGATGGAATGACCGTCGGATACTGGTCTGGAGGAGATAATTCTTCATATAATATGAAATCAGAGAGGAACTGAGCTGCTTTCTGGTAATCGTACAACTC
>ENA-UOUE01000280-UOUE01000280.1-compost-metagenome-genome-assembly--contig:-NODE-280-length-43086-cov-10.638099_pt1 | contig 43086 bp, 38 predicted proteins | sample MGYA00238146_ERZ747223 | MGnify/ENA primary metagenome ERZ747223 (study PRJEB28781, sample SAMN06268865) | compost metagenome | isolation source: single cell | place: USA: California, Emeryville, Joint...
AACATAGTTCTCTCTCAATTGGATCATGCTATTCAATAGCAACTCTGAAAAATCTCCGAGGAAGTAAGATAGAAAAAGATTCCACATAAACAGTCTTCTAATTTTGTTCAGAAAGCCATGAAAGCGCCGATACCCTTTGAAAATAGACATCACAAGATTTAATCAAGGATTACTCCAAGAGTAATAAGGTTTTTGAAAATTGCAACAGATGAGTTGTCGAGTAAGGTAGCACTCACATCCCAGAATTGGAACTTTCCGATCGTAGAACTTGGATTATTGCCTTCATTTTCAGTATCCAAAGTATCCAAGTTTTGAAATATATTCTTTCTCCCATTTGACGGCAGAAGGACACGAAATTTTCAGGAAAGTCAACATTTAGGTATTTATAAATGTCAACATCAGCCAGAAATCCAACTAAGAGCATAGCGCTGGTTGACATTCCTCCTGTGACAGCTGGCAATACACTGGTGGCTATGGATTGAGCTTGCATTGTAACGCCTGTTAGTTTTGCCGCTGAAGTGACCGTGTTGTTAATGAGCTCATCTTTCACACAGGTGGAGTTTTGAAGGAGGCTTCCAGGCTCACATGAGAGGCAGCTAGTTGCGGATGGTCCATTACAAGTGAGACATGTCGGATCGCATTGAAGACACTTAATACCTGAAATAAAGTAACCATTCACGTTACAGCTGACGCAGGAGCTGTTTGAAGTGAGGTACTTTCCTGAAGGGCAGGTTAGGCAATTCGTTGAAAATGCTCCATTACAGGTGAGACAATTCGAGTCGCATTCCAAGCATTGAGAACCCGAGACGAAGCACCCATCTACATCGGAGTCAACGCACGAATTGTTAGAGAGTAATAAATATTTCAAGGTCTCACAGGTCTGACAATTTGTTGGAGCCGTCCCAGTGCATGTTTTGCATGTAGAGTCGCATTAGAGGCACTGAGTCCCCGAGATAAAATAGCCATCTACGTCGCAGTCAACGCATGAATTATTTGAAGAGACGAAGTATTTCGAAGCGACACAGGTAAGGCAATTTGTTGACGCCGTTCCCGAACAAGTTTTGCAAGTGGTGTGCACTGGCGACACTCAGATCCCGAGATGAAATAGCCATCTACATTGCAGGCAACGCAAGAATTATTTGAAGAGACGAAGTATTTCGAGGTCGCACAAGTCTGAAAATTAGTTGGCGCCGTTCCAGTACATGTTTTGCAAGTAGAGTCGCATTGGAGATACTGAGAACCTGAGATGAAATATCCGTCCACATTGCAGTCAACGCAAGTATTGTTAGAGGGTACGAAGTAGCTTGGGGTCTCACAAGTCAAGCAATTTGTTGACGCTGTTTCCGGACAAGTTTTGCAAGTGGAGTCGCATTGGAGACACTCAGATCCCGAGATGAAATACCCATCCACATTGCATTCAACGCAAGAATTATTCGAGGAGAGCAAATAGGTTCCTGAGGGACAGAATAAGCAGCTTGTTGCTGAGGCTCCAGCTGAGCAAGTCTGGCAGCTGACGTCACAATTCTCGTATCAGTCAATTCTTTTGTCCACATAACAGTAGCAGCTGAAGTCAGGGAATAGAAGGCTCCCTTATCCGAATTCCGGTCTTATATTCGGATATAACAGAATAGCTGTTTTCTAATCTATATCGGAATCCATATTGTATTCTTGCTGAAACGTCAGTACCAAGTGCGACAAAAGTCCAGCTATTTAATCGAAACATAGCTTCAGCATTGGCCTAACCAAGTATTATTGCAGTGAATCAATTTTATTTGAAGGATAATTACACCCTCCCATGGCGTTCAATAATAATTCTCATTGGTTGTAGTTGCGGATATGAAAATGCCGTTAACATCTCGTTTCAAACGCCATCCAGAAATTCTACCAATACCAAGGTCCTTTCTATATTTCCAAAGTTATGGTGATCGAAAAAAGATAGAGATACGTTGTATCGAGTGTAATTCGCACATATGATCCCCAATCATTCCAAGAAGTTTGATAAATCCATGCACTTCATGTGTATTGATTGGTACTTAAGAAAGTGGGTGCGAGTTCAGCAAGTGTTACGCTTGATTGCTGTCCGCTATCTGAAGCTGTTTCTTGAAGATAGAAAATTTGGACAGCTGTGCTGCTAATACCGAAATGAGAATGTTACTTTAGAGTTCGTTTATTTGTTACTACTTTGTGCGACAAGCACAAGAGCTAGTATCATTCTCTGAGTAAAGAGTCGCATCGAGTTAAGCGCAGGAAAGTATTTTCGGGAAAAGTGCAACCAAGTAGAGAGGAAGGATGATTATTTAAATCTTACCTCAAGTTAATTGTTTAATTAGTTCTTTAAAAAAGAGTTTAAATGAGGTGTAAATTATACCGATATACACTACTGAAGACCGGATTTGGATCAGGCGGTCATAAGAAAATAAAATAATAAAGTGCTTTATCTGATTTTGAATTGACCAATAACAATTTGCTGAAAAGTTATCGGGTGATTTCACCTGACATTCAGGTCAGTAGTAGGAGGGACACTCAATACCATAATGATGAAAATCAAATTAAAAGGGATACTGAAAGAGTGTGAGCTGAGATAGCTAACTTGAAATTAAAGAGGGTATTCGGAGGTGATATTTCCATGAATGAAGGAAATTGCTGGAAAGTGCGAATTAGCTGTAAATTTCAAAGGCCAGCGCCGAAGTGTTGCCTGGCGGAATAATAGCGAAGCTACTCGCTGCAAACACTCTCAATTTATTTTAAATCAACAACGAGTGCAATTATTAATTAGGGTGAATTTAATATTTTGAGAACATCAGGATCAATGGATCTTCTTCACTAACCGATATACACTTAAAATGATTTAGAGGAAGATCGATACACATTTCCCGATATTAATCGAAATATTAAACCTTATATCGTCTTTTAACGTATCTCAGATACGATTTATTATATTTCTAATAGAATTAGAGTTCTTCAGCTTAGTTTTACCGTTTTGAGGCGGTATCAAATCATAATTGAACCTTTTCACCTCATATGAAAAGAAATATCCAAATCAGCTCGTTAATTCAAAGATATTTGAGACTCAAATTGAAAAATAATGCGATCGAGAGTCCATTGAAGCTTCATTAGAGCAGCATTTATAGTTTAGCTTCCTTTCGTGACTGCCTACTTTTATCAAGAGGTATTGACTTTGAATTTCTGCTAATTAAAGCATTTACAGCGATATCTTAATAAATCCTTGACAATTAGGAATATTTAAAAAGCAATAAATGGCTTTCGGAAAGAACAAAAGAATCTCCAAGAAAGGTAAGGGAGGCAAGAAGAAAGTTGCCGACCCAATGACCAAGAAGGAATGGTACGACATCAAGGCCCCAAATCCTTTCGATAGAAGAATCGTTGGCAAAACTCTCTGCACAAGAACTACCGGCACAAGTACTTCCCACAACTTCGTTAGGACTCCTCTTTACTAATCCATTTCTCAGAAATCGCTAGTGACAGACTTAGAGGCAGAGTCTTCGAAGTCTCCCTCGCTGATTTGAACCATAAATCTGAGCAACTCGCATGGTAATGCACCAAATACGCATACAAGTTCATAATTTTCTTACAGGAGAAAGATGAAACTCTGTGTTGAAGATATCCAAGGCAGAAACTGCATGACCAACTTCCACGGCATGGATATGACCAGAGACAAGCTCTGCCAATTCATTAGAAAATGGCAAAACATCATCGAAGCCAACTGTGAGGTTAAGACCCAAGATGGTTATGTCCTTAGAATTTTCTGCATCGCCTTCACCGCAAGAGTCCCTGAGAAACAACTCAAGAAAACTTCATACGCCCAAATGTCTCAAATTAAGGCTATCAGAAAGAAGATGGTTGAAATCATCACCAAGGAAGCCTCTTCCGTCAACCTTACCGAACTCGTCAGAAAGTTCGTCACTGAATACATCGGTGAACAAATCAAGAAGGCTGTCCAATTCATCTACCCAGTCAACAACGTCACCATCAGAAAGGTCAAGACCCTTAAGAAGCCTAAATTCGATGGTAATCTATTTAATTGAATGATAAGTCTAATCTATTTGTTTAGTTGCCAAATTGAACGAACTCTACAAGGAAACCGCCGCCCCAACTGGCAAGACCATCAGCGGAGCAACCAAATTCGACGATCCTGAAACTAAGAACCTTTTGGACAAGTAAGTTTGAGGACTTCATGGATTCTGGTTCGTGTTGAGAGTAACGAAAACCGAAGTAGCTGAGGTGTTTTCTGACGAAATGTATGAGAAAGCTACTTTTTGTAGGTTTTCGTAAATACCCTTCATTGTTTTTCATATTTAGCTTCCATATTCTCGCATCATAAAAAATCAGAAATAAAAGAATAGTTAACCCTGTCTAGCTAGGCCGAGGAGGTGTTTAATGAATTTCCCGAGCTAATTTAGTGTTTATTAAAGCTCGAAATTAAAAAAAAAAATAAAAAAAAAAACAAAAACTAAAAACCTAAAAACTTAAATTCACATTTTTAGAAATGCCATTGCCAAGCAAGGAGCTTGGCCGCATTGAAAGCCAGCAAACCGCTTGGTAATTATAAAAAAAACAAATGCACTCAAGGTTTTCTACCAAAAAAATCATAATTGCCAAGAATATAAAATTCTCCTCTCCATTATACTAAAAAAAAATCTGACAGCATGAAATGTTTTCTTCTCTGTCTTCATTATTTTTTTTCATATGGACTAAGCAAGGCGAAATGCTATTTAATATTGAGTGATCCTGTGAGAATATGTGATGATGTTATATCAGATTTATTTCTTTTAACTCTATCGATATTATTATTTTATATAGTTCCTTTATTAAATCGGGGATTTATGGAGAAAGTTCAGTACTCACGCGCAGCCTCTGGTGTTGCGGACGATAACACGCAAGGAGGTGCCGCTCCGAGGAGAAAAATGGCGGAAGCTGACGGTTCGCTGGTTACAGCGACGATGCTTGAGACGACAAATATAAACATCCAGAACCCAGAGCACTCAAGAGTTAGTTATCTTTTTCATTATCATCCCTGATATACTATCGAATTCTAGATAGCCACAGCGATTTTGAGGAAGAAGCCGACGATGAAAACCAAAAACGAGCTGATTTTCCTCCAAGAGGCTTTCCATGGCATTGATTTTTTTGAAAGAATGAGAGCCGAGCTCAAACCAGAGGATTTTCTGCTCCTTATGAGACAACTCAAGTTCGAGACCGTCGAAGCTGGAGAAGCGCTGTTTAACGTGGGTAAGGCTTTCTTCAGGACCAGCTTTCTCAAAGGTGCTATTTGTAATCATAGGTGATTGGGGTGAGCATTTCTATATCATAATATCTGGCGCAGTCTACATTCTGCTGAAAAAGCACCAAGAGATTGCGAAGGAGTCAGACCAACAAAAAACTCAGGAAAATGCCAAAGATAAGGAAAAAAACGCTAATGGTGATGCAGATGAAAAGCGAGTTTTTACAGATGGAATGAGCGATGAGGAAAAGCTACAAATCATCATGAATTTATATCCAGGATATTTTCTTGGAAGGATTATGCAGACAGGATCATCATTCGGAGAAATCGCCTTGCAAAATAGAACGAGAAGGTGCTTTTACTGAAAATTCGCACAGTTTCTATAATTTTCGATATTAAACACTATAGAACGGCCACTGTGGTGTGTAAAGAACGCACTGTGTTCGGGACGCTTAATCGAGAAGACTACAACAGAATATTATGTACTATTTCCGTTTCATTTGGTCGATTAATTTTGTAATAGTCAGAATTTATAAAAGCAGAGATGAGGAAAACCTCGAGTTCCTGAGGTCGTTTAATTTATTCGCTCACTTACCGAACTCTCGACTGAACGAGATCTACCTTCAACTCCAAAAGAAAACTTTTATGAAGAATTACGTCTTCTATAAGGAAGGTCAAAAGGCTGATAATATTTATTTTATCATTTCCGGAGAAATCGAGGTATCCAATCCAATCGTCAGGAGAATCTGACGCAAATTTTTCATAGTTGTCTAAAGCGATCCAAATTGGAGAGACTTCAGAATCAGAGGAGCCAGAAGACCCTTCTTCGAGGCAACTTATGAGGAAACTGTTTATGCGTAATTCTGACCATCACTCAAAGGTGAAGAGAGTCCGAGTAAGAGGCATGATTGAAAAATTCAATGCTAATTTTTTTCAATAAAAAGTATGCTCTTTTGCTCAGAGGTACCTACTTTGGAATGGAAGAGCTCTTTACACAGGCGCCTAGAACGAGCACTGCTGTCGTATGCTCTTCAAACTGTGAAGTGTTTACTATATCTCACGAGGTAACTGCGAAGGATTGTCCACATGACTGATCTCAGTGTATATTATCATTAGGTGTTCAAAAGGCTTGTCACTGATCATGAACTTATTAAAACCGCAAAGCAAAATATTGAAAAGAGGTCCTGGATGGTTAATCGCATGTCCTCTAACGTAGCCAAAGTCGATGAAGTTTTCTCAAAGGATGTCACTACTCCTACTTACAGCCCCCAAGTCAAAACATCCACTCCAAAATCCATGGACGCTTTTTCATCTTCCAAAGAAACGGTTACTACTCCAGCCAAAACTCGAGAAAAAACCATCTTCACTACCACAGAGACAGCAGGATTTCTGCGTTCGATATACATTCACCCCACTCCTGAAGAATCAACGAGGAAAAAACTGACCATTAAAGCGGTGAGCTCAGATCCCAGGAGCCTCCTTTCTCCTGGTGGCATTAACAACCAGAAGAACTTTAACTTTCCTCAGAAGCAGGAGGAAATCCGCCCGCTTTCACGAAAACTTAGAACGCAAAATATTTCAATGAAAGGGCTACCTATCCGCTTGATAAAGAGCAACCCAGAAACTTTTGGAGAAAAACTGAAAGAAGAAGCAGAGAAATCCAAAGAAAGAGCTCAGAAAAACCGATTTTCTCGGCAGCGCTTGCAAACAGCGCCTATGAAACGAGCGAGCCCAGGCTCTATCAAGGAGCTCGAGCACGCTTTTCCAGAAGATCCATATAAGTCACCGCGTGCCAGGTCACATAAGTCAATAGATTTATCGACTTTCCCCGCGCTAAGGCACGATGACTCGCCGAAGCCCTCGATAAAGAGTCCCATCAATAAAGACACATTGATACATCAGCAGAGAACGCGTCCAGCGACTTTTCAAAATATACCTACTTCACCGAAAGCGGGCCAGCTGGGCCTGGAGAATGAGAACGATAAGCAATTTACGACAATATGCAAAGCGCTGAAAATAGATAAATTATTTACAAAAGAGCGAGGTACTATCGGAAATGCGGTCTCGCACGCTCGGTCGAACTCTTTCCATTATTTGTTCAATCAAGAGTCATCGTATATGCATAAGAGTCCGAATAAGGAGAAGTCTGAAGTCCCGATGTCATTAGGGACATTTATTTACAATAATGGCTTTGCTAAAATTCAGTCTCCAAAATCCACGAAAGCGGCCTATCTTCTGGATGGCAGGTTCACTCAATTTCTGACAGCTAAGAAACAATAACGCACTTTGTGTATTTGAGTGAAGTTGTGTTGAAAATTAATATATTCTAAAGCTTATCAAATTTTTTTGATGTTGCGAATTTGAAAAATTCTTGTTAATACTTGTTATTGAGTATAAAAAATTAATGATAAGAAAAGTGTATGAATCGTGTATATCACATCTATTGATGATGATGAACTGAGTGAACTCGCAAACAAATGCCTTGCGTTTTTAATCTTGAGTCGTATAGGAACTTTCTATCTTAGGTAGAGCTGAGAACGAATAAACAAAATGTTACATTTAGGCCTTGTCTTGAAGTTGCATTGAATACGTTCGCATAATTAGGGAGTCGTTGGGCGCTCTCAAAAGAGCCACATATGCAGGCTAGCTGGAATTCACAACAGAATATTTTCAAATTTCATTTTTTAAAAAATGGAAACAGTTTAACGGACATTAAGACGAAGAAAAGAAGTGAATAAAACGAAATAATCAATCAACGGAGTTTTCGTGTTTCGCTGAAAGATCTCGATAGCCAACGATAACAGCATGAATACTGAAAGGTATTGTAGCAGCATCATCTTGGACTGCTCATCTCAAATTTTCTGATCTATTTATTCTATTTAATCATTCAGGTCAACAGGTTGCGGCTCAATATACCCCATGATAATGAGAATTGCCTCCTTTGTCGCGATCCCAGACCTAATCATGGAAATTGTCCGCAATCTCTAGAGAGAATGAACTTTTAATATCATCACACAATTCTAGAGCGTCATCTTGAAATTATTTAGCTTCTCAGTCGACCGAGAGAGAAATAGTCCTTGGCTATGACAGAGACTCGTTGTTTAGCTTTACCTTTCCTTGCTTGATTGGAAAAACGCATTTTCGGCGATTTATCTCAGTACTGAATGAGACAGTATAAAATCTTCTGGAAAGAAAATCTGTGAATTTTATAAAAGCAGAACAATTTAACAGAAAGCCACTTTTCCCACTTTAAAGCTTCAGACCCTCATCTTATCCCATCCGGTTTCCATAATTGATTGACCCAAAGCTAAAAATTTGTGGATTTCCCTTAAAATAATAAGAAATGCGGTTTCATCCAGCAATCTGGAAATAACTCACAAAAATTCTTAAACGAACTTAAATAATTAATTCATTTGCTTGAATTTCACTGAATGCATTACAAATTAAATTAAATAAAAGTCAAAAAGCGAAATGGACAACACAGTCTCTCATGACGTTCTTCCCACCACAAACCAATCCTACATTGAAAAAGAACACTACAAGATAATCCAAACCAAATCTAAAATCTATTTGAAAGGAAGAATTATCATCGGGTAACATAACACCCTCGTCAGCCTGTTTAACGCTTTTTTCCACCTCAAAAGATCAAGACTCAAGCGCCTGTTCCTCACCATTTTACTTGTTAATGTTCCTACTATTATTTTTCTACCTATCATCGCAGGGGTAACTCAATTCATTTCTGTTCCTCCTTAACCTGCAATGGGCATTAGGACTTTATCATCAAGTACAATAACCCTGCAGTTCTAATCGTTGGAATTCTACTTCTCGTGCTATCGAACATACTTATGTTTTTGACCTTGTGCACCGATCCTGGGATTATTCCGAAAATTGTATCGTTTTCTCTTGTCAGAAAATTCTAATAATTCGTCTGATGCAGTCGGAGAAAGGTGGTTCAAGAGAAAGGATTAGAGGATATTCCATACAAACAGATTTTTGGAAAAGTGTTGGCTGACTACACGCTAAATGGCCACTTTCACCGAGGGAAATATTGCTATACGTGTAAGGTGTCCTAAGTAGTATTAAATTATAATTGCTGATCGCAGGTGGCATCTTCAGACCTCTTAGAACGGTTCATTGTCATCTATGCGACAATTGCGTGGAAAGATTCGATCACCATTGCCCTTGGCTAGGATGCTGCATCGGCAAAAGAAATTACAGGTTAAATCTAATTTTCACACTCTGAATTAATATGATTCTGCTTTGTCTAACGATAGATACTACTATTGGTTCATTATCACATTGTCTGCATTGGATATATTCAGTTTCGCCGTCTCGTTAGTCGAGATAGTCCAAGTATTCAATGTAAAACTAGAGTACTGAAACTTGGTTTATATAATTTACAATAACAGAATAGAGAGATTCAGACCCATTTCATCCTCAGATGCACCTATAGCATATTCATGGTGGCTTATTGTGCAATAGTGAGCAACAACTTTGTATTTCCTTGCTAATGTATCCCTAGGCTTCAATACTCGTGGTCGGGTTGTTCGGTTATCACACCTACCTCATGTTTACAAATCAAACAACAAACGAAGAACTCAAAAACGCCTGGAAAATACTGCCTGGAAACCCATTAGCATAGTAACTACACTAGAGTTGTTGATATAATTAACATGCGCGTTGATAGTAAAAAGAATATACTGAAGAACTTTTGTGGAATCGCAAATCTGCGTCATCGTAGAAGCTTTTTGGGCCTCAGGAAATTGATTTTGATCATACAGGAAGCTGAGGTTTGCAAAAGCTTCAATTTCTTTGTTAAGCTAACTTTTTTGTTTTCTTATAATTAGCTTCGACCCCGATCCGATTCCATTGATCAGAAAGTAGATGATAGAGCAACAAATCCAGCTATCACCGAAAGAGAGAAGCATCCAGTGCCGGGTTCCGATATAACTCCACATAAACATCATACTGATGCAGGTAACACCTTCAAAACTTGTCCCAATTAATAATGAATAAGGAACCGACAATGAATGTGGATCAAAACCACATACTCCCGTTAAAATATTGGATGCGAAAGTCATAACCATTAAGCAAAAGGAAACGCCGAAAACGAACTCGCCACACAAAGATGAGCCTGATAATTGCTTTGCAATTGACCCGTCGCTTAATTGCCTCGGAACCACCAGAGATGAGATGTTACAAGGAACTGTAGCTAGCAGTGTCATGGACGTAAAGACGCAAAGCACGGTTGCGTTTGTGAATTAATTTTGGATGGATGAATACTTACACAATACTGGCAATCCAATTGTTTTTGAATAATAAATGTCAAGGATTTTTTATTTGTTTGTCAACTTATTCCTATAAATTTTTTTATAAGAAGCAGTACCTACGATTTATCTTTGAGTTTCACGATGTAATTCATTATTATTTTATATCTGCAGATGTTTTAATCAATAATGTGTGTCTTGTCTTGCTCAATTACTTTAACTGAAGTGTCATAACTGCTTTATTGCATGTGAGAAAGGAAAGCACATTTCAATCAGGCAGGCAAAAAAGTTTCCAAGGCAACCGACGTTAATGGCGTCGGGGATTGTCTAGAAAATTTTATACAGGCCAATAAAAAAGATAATAATATGATAATAATATATAGATATTTCTATCCTTTGAATATGGATGGATTCTATGCAAAAAGCTTATTTAGAGAGCATGCATCAAAATATAATGCAAAGATCTTTGCTTTGAAATAATAATATCGAGCGAACAAGTCCAAAGGCAGTTTTAGAATCAAAACCTGCCCGCGCGCTCAAAGAATTTTAACGATAAATAACTTATCGCAAGTCGGAGAGAAAAGATTTTTCTTCGACTTTCTTCGGAGCTCGCTTCTCAATATCATTTAACTTCCAAAATCTCAGGGTTTCATCGGCTGCGGCTGAGACTATGGTGCTTGCGTCCGGGCTCATCGCCATGTGCAAGACTCTGTTCTCATGGCCCTTGAATTCGCCGACGACTTCAAGCGATGGGTATTTACGAATGCTGATTTGGTTCTGAGAAAATCCATGTGAAGATATCAATTCCTTCTCAATTTGATTCCAAAGAAGCGCGCAGACTTGGCTTTCAGTGTCGATCGAGCTCAGCAGCGTACCAGTATCTGTGTTCCATAACTTGATGCACTTATCATTGGTTCCTCCGCCAGACGCGATCAGTCTGCTCTGCCATGGGCACCAAGCCAATGCTTTGACAGCGGCTCTATGATCTCGCAATACGAATTTCGGGCTTTTCAGTTGCGTGGCTTCCCAAATCATGAGAGTGTTATCGTTGCTTCCCGAGGCTAATTGATCGCCTTCTGGAGACCACTTAAGTCCACAGATCTCTTGAGTATGAATCCCTTCGATTTTCTCGACCAAACTGTTTTGGACTCTCACATCGTGATGAATAAGACAATTATCTCGCCCGCCGCTGCTTAGAATATATTGGTTCCAAGACAAGGCAGCCACTCGGTTCGTATGTCCTTTTAGATTGCGCACAGGTGCCATTTTTTGGGCGTCCCAGAGTTGGATGAGCGAATTATTAAAACCAACGGCCAAATGATTGCCTTTTTGGATCCATGAAACTGAAGTCACGACGTTATCAGGCTCAGGGCTTGAGAGCAATTGCTCGATTTGGCTGTTCGCAGCGTTCCATAGGTATACGCTTGTTCCAAGACTGACTGCAAGGACGTTATTGCTGCCCCAATCGAGCAAGTTCAGATAATAATCGTCAACGAACTCTGGCGCGTCGAGTATTTTCTCAGGGATTTGTGATAAAAAGCGCTTTTGTTTGGTTGTAGAGATAGTTTTCGAGAGTTTGGATTGAATATATTGTATCTGATCAAGGATTGAGAGATTTTCATCCTCTCGTTGACGATAAATAAGCACTTTTGAGGATTTTTGAGAAGGGATATCCCGAGAAGCGTCGCTTCCGAATGATGGATACAAAATGCTTTCTGAAATATATCGGTTATAGTTCGTTGGCTCGCTGGCTTGAGATGAAGAGTCTTGTGTTGAGAGGAAGTAGCTGCTGAGCGTCATGTTTTGGTTTTTTCTTGTTGGAATGAATCTGTCGCCCTGCTTGAGGATTAGATGGAAGAAAGAGACGTTGGCTTACGTGATGTTTGTTCTTCTTTTTGGCGGCCTTGAAATTATTGCCATATTCGAGGTCTGATTCGTCTAGAGGATAGGTAAATATAGTGAGGAGAGGTGAGTGCTTTACTTATTCTTAGGTCGAAGGAGCTGCATGGTCCGCTGGATTCAGAAGTAGTTTCGAGGAAAGTGGAGTGTTGCATTAATTTTCCGAAGTTTTTGCTCGCTAAGAAATTTTTGAATATAAGAAATTAATCCGTTAATCGGGAGATTTATATCCGTGTTGCGAACCACCGGAAACTGTCAATAGTTCGAACCTTAACGAATGCTCAAATTAGGCCTCCGTCCTTTAAAACTTAGAGAACGTATGCAGTTGTTATTGATCCATTGACTGCTAAAGCACTCTCTACCAATGCGATTCAAAAGCTTATGGGCTCAGAGCAACGAAAATGCATGCGATTTCTGATATTATGCTTCTCTGACTTTACTGTGGAATAGACAGTACTAATATCCATTTGATCGAAGAAACCTAAGTTTATACATCACAAATAGAGGATTGGTCATAGTATAGAATCACAACATCTATACATCGAAAAGCGAGTTGATTAATGGTTCATTGATTCCAAAAAGCAAAAGACCATCGGGACTATTCTCTCAGGAAAAATATACATTTTGGTTGAAATGTGATGGATTATATGTGTATCTACGAAGATTATATGGGCCATCTTTGAAAGTTGATGCCGAACTGATTATTTCAGTTTAAGTAATTCATTTAAATAATAAAGGCTAATCTCAGAACTAGTCGCTTATGGCAATGTTCTAGCTCCATATCAAAAAAGCATGTACTAATGAGGTCAGTCACTCTAATCTGGAAGACAGACTTCAATTTATCGACAGAGAGAATTCGTTACCTCATTATGAGTACAATGCGTGAAGAAATTGAAATTGAAAAACTATTGAAGAAATTTGAGAAAATACTTGTGAGCCTATCACACTAAAAAATTCTTGATTAATATATCACGGTTGGATGCATTATCGCTCTGCTCAATTGAAAATATTGAGTGGAAAATTTCTTTGATGATGAAATTATCAAAAGCTATTATATTTATGCAACAATGATGCTGTGATTAAATCATAGTATTGTACGCGACATTTATAATGACTTGGCTTTGCCTCTTTTCCTTCGGTTGATCTGGTTAATTTTTTTAAGATTTTTGCTTTTGGTTTAATCTTCAATTATAATTATTTTTTCATCTCAATTGTGAAAAGCAATTTTGAAATTTTATCTGCCAAATTTTTTCACGCTCCCAGGTACAGAAAATTTTATAAGATTGACTTTTGCAGTATCGGTAATCGTATCTGTAGGATTTCTCAAAATAATTGATTTTGAGTTCTGGTAACTAAGGCATTATGGTTCTTGTTTGTTGGAAAAAAATCTATTGTAATTGGTAAGTAAAAGTTTTTACTCAATTGAAAATCTGATTGTAAGGGTAATTTCTAATCCACTTAAAGTCCGTTTGCATTCCAGGCATGTAGAAGAGTATCTAATGACTACCTCGATTCGTAAAAATTCGTAGTATAATAATAAGAAAGCAAAAAGAAATAAATTAATTAAGTTGCCAAAAAAGAAACAAAAATAAGACAAGGAGTATGGATTTGAGGACTGCTATTTATTAGTCTAATAAATGTGAATTAATGAATGTGGTTTAACGACTGCTCTTGATTACTATTGAAAGAATTTAGAATGTCAATATACTAATCGTTTATAAAAATTTGAATCCTTGTAGTATATTAGAGGTAATATTAACTAATAAAACAGTAATAGCAAGTGTTTATTTCACAGCATATTCTAAGTGGCATAATAACCATGTGTGTTTTTCCCTTCCTCTCTCTCTCCCTTCAATCGTTGACGAATTAAATTGCTATAATTCTGTGTGAGATATGTTTATCGAATTCGGTTGAACTACTTGTCAAACACTCGTTCGAAAAAAAGTCATAGCCAAAATCACTTTTATTAATTCAAGCATCTAGTATAGTCATTGCGAAATCGCGAATCCCAGTTTGTTCCAAATAAGCAAAAAAAAGTCGATTGTGAAAGATTTCAGCAAGCTCATTTATAAAGAAGCCATCCTCTGAATGATTACGAAGTCAATTTAGTGTTATTATATAAAACGTGTTTCCAAAATCGTTGAGCTAGCTGAACTCTTCAAAGTAAAAATAGGAAAAATGGTTGGATATCTTCCTGAATGAAAAACTTGATCTAAACTTAAGTCATTTGAACCCTTTCACAGATGAACTAGCAATTAAGTCCAATGATTTGTTTTATAAGGGGAAAACATATCTTTTCCAGCTCGTTCTATTAAATTTCGATTCTCTTGTTTTATCCTCTCCTAATTTTCAAGTGAATATTACTGCACAAAAACTGACTGATAATTCTTACTGTTTCTTGTTTGAAGTTCTCTAAGTAACGTAGAAATTCATCGTTTTCTTGCTTCTGCTGTGACACAGTCCAAGTTATATTCCGAGGAAGTAAGTCAATCTGATTTCTCGGCCTCTCCACTGATGGCTTTCGTTGTAAATTTTCAATGTTATCTTTCTGATAGTAGCTTCGTTGATGTCCCAAATCAGAGTCATTGAAATTATTGCTCCTCTCAAAGTTTTCCATTAGAACCTTGACACTTTCATGCTTTCCAATATTTTCTGGGGGTGTATCCTTTTGATCATTCATCCAACTTCGCCCATCTAAACTTTCGTTTTGCTGGTCATTGTGATGAGAGTACAGCTCATAATTGAATTTTCTATCCTCTTCTCGGAAAGAATAGGGGACGTGCTCATTATTCGGGTTATATTTGGGTTCCCTTTGCTTCGATGGTGAGGTCATAGCGAACTTTGTAACTGGATGAAAATTTAAATAATCATTGATTTTATTGAGTTTTGAGATTGTAATGTCAGCCTATTGCAATAGTAAGCACAACTGTTCATGGCTACAATAATTACAATATCATAATCTCGGAATAAAATAACTCCTTCCTCTATTCGTTGTCTCACCTCGTTCACGAAAGACGTTAAAAGTTGCTGATTCTCTTTCAAATGTCGGACTTCTTTCTTTAAAGCTTGAATTTCCTTAGTTTTTTCTTCGAGTCTCGAGAATAGATTCTATTGCCAAAGAGCATTTCAATATTCGATTTCAAGACAACTTACTGAAAATTCTTGATGCATCTTATATTGGAACTGAGAATCCATAGCTTTCTCTCTACCATTTTCTTCTTCTCTTCCGCCAAATGATAATCTTTCCGAATTCAATCGAAAACTCGGTGTTATTTCCGTGACTTGATGAGATGATTCATTTTGTGAAAAATTTGGTGGTTTCCTATCGAGTATAAATCAGAGATTTAGACCTCTATATACAGCTCACCTCTCACTCCATAAATGATCATGTGAGCGACGCCTAGAGCTCTGAGCCGGTGAAGCCCTTAAGGAGGCTGCCCTTCCTTTTTTGGGGCTATTCCAAGTTGCCTTGGACACATTTTCCTGTCTATACTTATTCTCAAGAAATATACCATTATCTTCGATTCGCGGAGTAAAAAAATTATTACAATGAGCTGTTTGTTCAAAATAGGGAGAGGACCATCAGCAGGAAGCTTATCAAACGGCTCTCCAAGATGGCCGCTCCACATCATGTCAAGTAATAACGCCGCATAGTCATTTCGATTTCGCTTCCAAGCCACATTCATCGTTATTTCACACAGTTTTTTAGTCCAGTGCTCAATTTTGACTTTATCATGTCTGCTCATATCATCATAGCACTTCTCAACTTCCTTCATGATCTCGATGAACTGTTCATCGAGCCTTTCAGCAACACTTCTGTCCTTTTGATTCGGTTGAGCCGACAATCTCATCTTATTATCTATTTGTTTTGAAATTTATACGTTTACTAACACGCGAAATTAATTTTTTGGGGTTTTTATCATACCATCAAGGCAAGGCCTCAATACAAATGACTCAAGCGAGAAAAATTATATGAGGGAAAGCGACATTTCCATTCAACATAACACTCGACAATACATAATTACTCTCTCATTATCCATTCAAATCAATCTATTTTTCTTATGCATATGCAACACTCTCTCACTCTCTCCTTAGACTTTCAGAATTTGAAGGGTCTTTCCAAAGCAGACAGCAAGCCAGTCAGTTTGCAAATTGGACCAGTTCAAGCTTGTAATTTCTGCATCAGCTTTATATTCAAGCAAAGGATCATCGACTTCCATGGACTTCACATCCGAAATATCCCAAATCAGCGCCTGTGAGTCATCGCCGACTGAGCAGAGATGGTGTCTCGATTGTGGGGCCCAAGCAATAGCATTCACGCAGTTTTTGTGGCTTCTGAGTTTAGCATATTCCCTTAAAGGCGCTCTTACATCAAGAATAGTAATATAATCCTGCTCCATTCCAAACACAGCGAGGAGATTCGGGTCAACCTTATTCCAAGCAAGTCTCAGCAGAGGAAGACTGTTCTCGGTTTCATATAACACAGTCGAATGCTCAAGGTTTCTCAAATCGAACTGTCTAGCGCTTCCGTCAGCGCCGACTGAAGCAAAGATGTTCTGATCCATGGAAAAACTGATATCGTAGACTTCCTTATCGTGAGCGATGAGTTGAGTGTACACGACGCCTTTGTTGATGTCCCAGATTGTGCAAGTCGTATCGATACTCGCCGTTCCGATCAAATTGAGGTTTACGGGGTTCCAATCAAAAGAGGTAAGCGGTGCAGAGAACTCGATTTGTTTATTGTTCACGAGATCCTTCTTTAATTCGATTTTATTGTTATCATCATTGACTTGCCATATTTTGAGCGATTCGCCAGAAGTTGCAAAGATGTCAGGGAAGCTCTCGCTTAAATCGGGAATCCACATGAGTTTAGTGGGAGGGTATTTGTGCGGGACCTCGGCTTTAACCACAAATTGCTCCATCTTGTCGTTGAGCTGAATAATTTCGATTTTGTTTTCAATGTCGTCAGAACAGCTGCCGATTCCCAGGCGGAATTTGTAGCTTGGACGTGAAGAAAAAGCCATTGCATAAATGAACTCATCTGCAACGTAAGTGAAGACTTGGGCTTCACCCGCGGGCATTTCCTGATCCTTTGATACTTCTTGTAGGTCTTGTTCGGAAGTTTGTACTTGAGGCAGAGGAGATCCTGGTTTTGGAGAGTCCTTCTTAGAGCCGTTGGCCTTGCTATTTTTGCCGGCGTCAGCTTCGTTCATACTGATGGAATTTGCTTATTTATCGAGAAGATCTAAAAATTATTAATTTGCTTTTATTCAAGTATGATAGATAGCTCCAGCAAAAGTTCCCGGGAAGTGATTTCTCAGAAACAGAAAATTTAAAAGTGGGTTTAAAATAGGACTGGAAATTTGCAGCAAGTGTCAGAAAAAGTGTATTTCTCGCTCTATTTGGCATTCAGAGAGTATGAGAATCGTGTCTGGGTCCGTGGAAAAGTGGTTTGATGCTGAACCTGTATTTTCCTTAGCATGATTTTATAATAGCAATATACATCATTAGTCGTGGTCTAGAAACAGGGTAGCAAATAAGCTAATACTTGGAAAATGGAGCAGTTTGGATAATATACAGCTGATTGAGAAAATGAGAACATTGCAAAATGCTAATTTAGTCCGTCATGCAAATCTTATGGCATGATATTATTTTAAAACTTAAATCTTTTTCATTATGAGACGAATTAGTGCATATTTTACATCTCCAATAACATACTAGCCGGTTAGGAGAAAATAGCCTAAAGAACTATCTTATTGTCCTTATGATGAAATGATCCATGACAACATTTCAAAGCTAAGAGAGCCTTTCTGAACAACGCTTCCACAGAAGTGTAGAACAGAGGATTAATTTTATTGAACTTGCAAATTAGAAACAGGTTTGCAAGAAATTATTGCTGAAAAAAAATGTGCAATTACGAAAAAATTACCCTATTTCGATCTCGGAGTCGATGATTCGGGATATAAAACTAAAAAAAAAAAATATCATATATGAATAGGGCTTTGCACAATAAAGAAATATATTAATTTTCACCAAGAATCAACTAAAAACGGGGTTTATTTAAGATTTATCACAAGCTAAAAGAAAAAAAAATTGGAGTTAAGGGATTTGTTAGAATCACCCTCAAGAGAACAATCACATCTCGTTCAATGTTATGTTTCGTGTTGAGGCTCCATGGATCAATCCCAATTAGAAGCGAAAAAAAATTTACTTGTTACGGTTTTAATTGCTCATTGCAATGAGTCTAATAATTCTTATAGTCTGGAAGGTATTGAGGAAATTGATTTCCAGCTTGATTTTGGTACTCATAGTTTACATTCTGAGCATATTGGTTCGTTTCCATCGGAATGAAGGTGGGGTATGTCTGCGTGCTTGGTTGGAAGCTTGTAAACCCAGGGAATGAATTCCAATTTTGAGAGGTGTTCATCATTGGCGCGTTGAACACTGGCTGCATGAAGCGAGTATCTACCTTGGAAACGAAAGGAGCAGCAGAAAATTGATTATATTGCTGCTGTTGCTGCTGTGAAAACTTTTGAGAATAATCGACGGTTCCTGTAGTATTCACCCCTTGGAAGGACTGAGAGGATTTTTTAAGTGTCAGCTTTTTCTTATTCCCGCTGGTAAGTGGACTCGCATTCGTCTCAATCATATTATTATAGATCTCATCATTGGGATCATTATCAGAGTCAGATGAATATTTCTCCATGTTCTGCTGTTTCTTTCTATGTGAGTCTTGAGCTTGGACTCTTTGATTTGAGGTCGGGACACGGAGATTCTTCGAGTTTAAGGGCTTTTCGAATTGAGATAAATCGAACTTGGCGGTCTTTTTGCAGTCCTCGACGAAGCTGGTCCACTTGGCTCGGTATTTTGCGGAATGAATCCTCTCGAGTTGTCTCAGAATGGCAATCAAAAGAGATTTTTTGTCGTGTTCTTCAGCGACGGAATAAATTTTCAGAAGCACAAAATTCCCATATTTATTCGTCATGAGGTCTAAGAGTCTATCGCTTCGAGCGATAACTTCGACGAATTTCTTTCGGTGCTCCTATAATCGGCAATAGGATTTTTTAAAAACTAATATTTAACAAAAAATATTACGGAAGTAGAGGTCTCCAAGCATTTTTCAATGACGTTTGATGAATATTTTTGGTTGCAAAATTGCGTTGCTTTCGGTATGAGCTTATCCCAGATTTCTTTGTTCTCGTCACTGTAGACCTATATTTCAGCAGAAAAATTATAGAAACTAGCCAATGCAACTCTTACGTCAAATGCATGCTGGATTGCATAGTTTCCATAAGCATTTTGGATAAGCTCTTCTAGATAACGCGCAATTAATTGAATAATGAGTCGTTTTCTGTCCTGATCTTTCTCCAGTCTTGTTATTAGCGATTTAAGCTAGGATTAGAAAAAGTAATAAGTTCGAATGTGCTGAGTAGATCAGATACCACACAAAGGCCGTGAATATGCTGCGCAATTTCAAGAAAATAGCAGACGACCACGTTGAACACAAAGATGATTCTGGGCATAGAAAACGTTGTCACTAGCTTCTGAATAAAATGTGTTCCATAAGCATCCTTGCAGAGCTCAAAGACAGAATCCTGGAGACTTTGCTCGATTAATCTCTCCTCTTCATCTCCTTTTACCAGTGCGAGGATCGATTGCAGTGAGTGAGTTCCCTTCTTGTGCTTAGCTACGGCCGGAATTGAAGGAGCGATCTATATATTCAAGCTTTAACCCAATAATAAAGTAACAAATAGCTTACAGTTTTTAGAAGGAAAAGTCTTTTCTCAGGAGAGCAATGCTGCAAAAGTTTCAATAGCATGCAGTTTGAGTATGGATCCAGCATGATATTGCTCAAATGAGGAGTCACCTCATTAATAATTATTTCTAATTCAAGAGGGGAGGCTCTTGGGATAAAATTCTCTATCATTCTAGTAATAGAATCACATTCATGTTACACACGTAAAATTGAAATTTGAATACTTGCTCTTAGAGGGGTTCTCTGCCAATTCATCTAATTGCCCGATGAAATCTTCTAATTTCCACTGCTGAGCGTTCAGCGAGCTATCTCGAGGATCTTCGCTCTCATAGTTCGGAAGAAACGAGAGTGATTTTGGAAAATCTCGGCTTCTAATCTGTGAACTATTTTTCGTCGATTCATCGATATCCGCAAGGGAATTTGATATATCCATCTTTTCAGCAGCCTGGGGGTCATGCATATCGTTTGAATTCGCCTTGTTCAATGTCAGAGCGCTTGGAGTTTGCGTTTGAATCGCATAGGAGGAAAATTGCGAGAATTGTGTTGAGCCTCGGTTAAGGAAGCTTGCTTCCGTCAAACTGCTCGGACTGAACGATGAGAAGCTTAAAATATTTTTGCTTTTGTTCGTCATTGGACTTTCTATCGACGTGAACGTTCTTCCTCTGTCTCCATTCTCTAGCAGTAGATGATCTTCAAAATTAATAGGAATAGCAGTATCCTAAAGTACATTAAATTACGATATTACAACTTCAGGCTTTAAGTATAGCATTGTATACCTTCATATTTGGATTTTTTTTGCGTTGGTTTCTAACAACTGGAGAATTCGCAAGATCAAATTCTTCATCCTCATCGATCCTTATGTTGCTAAGACTGCTACTTGTTGTTACCTTTCGAGTCTCTACTCTTGCCTGTATATATAGACATAATTAAATAATTAAATGGCTACTTATTCCCTCTAAGGAGAGTCTTTACCTTTTTTGTGTTAGGAATGATAACCTTAATGTACTTTATAATAGCAATCCTGTTTCTTGTGTGATCTCCTGTGTTCGACGCTTCAAACCATGGAAGTTTGATGTTCAGAGAATTTATAAGCTCTTGGTTCGGATCGATCAAAGAACTAATCCCGATGTTAATTTGGTATCCATTATTCAGCTACAAAACACATTAAAGTCCTTGCAACATGGGAACTATTGTTACGTATGCTATCTCGTAATTCTTTGGATTAGTATCGGCGCCAGATAATATGGAAGAAATGTTTGCTGAGAACTCAAGTATTATAGAATCCTAAAATCGTTCTCACGTCGGTATGAGCCATACGAACAGCTAGTTACCTCGATCACCTGGGGGATTCCAATCACCATTTTGATGATAAATTCAGGAACTGAGATTAAATACAAGTTTGGTTCATATAGGCAAGGCGCGTTTTTCTCCAAATCATAAAAAAACGCAAAATTGCCCTGCATTGTTGATAATTAAGTAATATTAACTCTCTGAAACTATTGCATATGCTTACCGCCACAGTGTCTTCCAGTGCGAATGCATATTTCTCTAATTTGAACAACATTGTGCCGCCTATCGGATGCGTACTCTCCAACGAAACCAGCATGATTTTCTTATCAGAGCGAACTAAAGTCGCGATTTCGTTCTGGGGATGCGTATCGCACGGTGCTATCTTAGCCTCAGGCAGCTCAGAAAGCGAACGGATCCTCCATGTCGAGGTCGCTGAGGACTTGTAATAGCAGTCAAAGTGCGTGAGATAGTGTCTTTTTGTTGCCTTTGAATAGTAGGCAGAAACATTTTGATAATTGCTCTTTTTAAGGTCAATGTCTGCATTATTTTAATATAATAAATACAACGTAGCACAATTTCTGGATTACATTTCACGCAGAGTGGGCAATAGGGGTTGTAGTTATTGGAGATTGAGTTGATTGCCTGCCCTATCCTCTCTACCAGACTGATATCTTCATTAATTTGCACATTATAGATCGGCGCTTGAGATACTCCCTTTAAACTGGCTTTTCTCGCTAAAAAAAGTTTTTCAGGCTATTTTTGCAAAGTTTATGAGATAAATGAACTACTTTGAGCATTCTGCGAGGATGCAGAGATCCCAGAGGTGTAGGAGTAGTCAGAATAGAAAGAATTTGCTGACAATCCGGAATGGGAGTCTAAAAATGGAGTTTAGATAAGCAATCAAGAACAGCAAGAATCCAAAAGTGAGGCGTGATTATAGAGTAGAACTAACGAGATAAGTACCATTTGGACTCAACTGCCGTTTTTTTACTGAGATCGCCTGATAAAACATCTCTTTTCCTTCAGATGGGCCTGGAAACCCCATTTCATGACCTGAATTAGGTGGGTGATCCTCTAATCATTTCAAAATGCATTCATTATTAGCCTTCGCATTGAGTGCAATGTTACGGAAAATTTGTCTAATGTGTTCCGGCACTTCAGGAAACAAGTCGTCATCATTAGAGTAATCATCATACGCCTTGTTCTCCTCCTCTCCATCTTTGTCGCTAGTCTCGCTGTCTTCTTCCGGTCCTTGCTTTTTTTGAAACTGAGGCTCTTCCAGATTCTGATGAGATCCAAGTATAATTTTACTTATTGGTTCTCTTCCTCCTGAAGGCCTTTTTGAAAATTGGAACATGAGTGCTGATATGGGCTGAGTGTACTTTTCAATATCGGCAAATGAGAATGGTTTCATGAAGACAAGAAAGGGAAGCGCGATCAATTAATTTGAATCAATTCTTTTTGGAATTCTATTTATTTTCAGTAGCGTTGCGCTGAATTTAGCAATTTAATCGAATAAAGTTCCATATATAAGCTGTCAATTTGATAAATTATTCTGATCTATTGAGGTTATTGGTTTATATTATTCTGGATCTTTGCTCTATTTTTATGAAATTGGCTTGGGACAGTGAAAAAGTGATATTCGCTGTCCCGATAAATTTATTGACGAATTCGTAATTTTGAATCGATTTCTTTAGCTGTCAGTCTTAATGAAAATGTATTATTAACTTCATTTGCGTTGTAACAACCTTTTTTGCTTTCATTGGGCAATATACTCTTCAAATAAATCTTAATCAGAAGCTGCTTTCTGAGCACGCTTTATACTAATGAGGCTAAACGATTTCTTGGCCAGGTCTAATTGTCAGAAGGGTTCATAAACTGAGAGAACTCAGAGTTTTTAGATAATATACCATAGAAAAATAACTTAATATCGAAACTTCTGGATGCCATACAAGAGGAGCCCTGTTGTTTTCAATTGATAATGAATTAGGGTTAATTACAGCAATGGAACTACATGAATCAAATAGAGCCATCCACGAAAAATGAACACGTGTCTTTTGTTTTGAAAATATGCTGAGTAAATGAGGAACATCATGGAAGAGAGATATTGGATATTAGCCTTTTTGCATTTTCTTTCATTTTGCTACTATTCTCGAGCTCAAAGCGGGAGTAGCAGTCGAGTGAGCTTTGGCAGTTCATTGTAGACAAGACTTCATAAGCCTCTGATTTCAAAACCTTTTTTTAAAGAAGTTTATCGAAGTTTATTGAGAGTCGAAACCAGTGAACTTATTTACTGGAATTTTATTATATTGAGGTGTTATTTTCGGTCGGATCCTTGAGGATTCATCGGTAGGTTTCGATCCATGTGTTCAGAGCCTTTGATTTGGATTGATTTTCTTCTTGGTCATTTGGCTCTTCGTTTGAATGGCGCTTCCACTTGAAACAGGTTTCAACGCTCGAGCGTTTTGAAAGGAAGAAAATTCTTCCCTCGTTATTTTCGAATTAACTGTTAGTAAAATATTAATATTCAATAAAATCAAGAACACCTAATCCAGAAGATTCCCAAAAATTCTCATTGGTTGAAGGAATCAAAGTGAGAACGGAAACGTAGTATTGCTCTACTTGTCGTCTTTAGAGGCTCTTTTGAATCGATATTGACTCTTGCTAGCGCATTTCACATCAGTATTATTTTAAATCAGAAGAAGCAAGGCTTGGTTTTAGTTTTCTATTGGTATGCTGGATCATTTGTTAGGATTTCTGAAATTCACCTACTAGAGTTGCACAAGAAACGCAAGACGTAATGAATTAATGCTTGACTGATAATGCCTCCTGGCTTCCACGATTTTTTTTAAGAGATTTAGTTTATGATTGACCTTCACAACCATTTTGTATTAATTTCTTGTCTTTTTGGAGGTCTATTGTCATGTGTTACAAAACAAGCTTCTTCCAGGAGTTATCATGTTTGACATAGCTTGAAGAACGCTTGAGATTTGATAATCTCCTAATTACCTTTAACAAAAGGTCCAATCTTTTATCTCCCCAGTCTACATTCCATTATGAAAGTAGATACCCAAGTGTTAGAGAACTGAAACGTGCTGTGAATGATAAAACATTATCTTTGCTTTGAAATTGCAGCATTGATATCCAATTACAACTGATGATAACGCTAAGTACATAGAATAGCAATCACAAACACATTTATTGAAAAAAAAGGAAGGCTATCTTCTCCTTTGACAAAAACTCATGAACTGACATATCTAATATGGCTCCATCTTGCTTACATATATTACATTAGGAAGAGATCTAACGACAATTATTAGTATCAACCAATACAAAAGAGAAAATTACTTCGAAACTTGGTATTGTATAAGCGAATACTGCTTGTTTGATACCAATTTATGCGCTAATTGCGTGCTTTTATTGCTATTCAAGATTCCGATTCCATCCTTCAAAAATTTAAGATGAGTCATGCTGAGTATGCTTGGCAATTACGCGAAAAGGAAGAGACACTGGCTGTCTGGAGCATGTAAACTTGAAACTGATCACCCCAAAATTGTTTGTTACATCAGTAATATATGCCGATACTATCCATTACACCACTGCTGAAGCAAATCATATATTAGTAAGTTCTTACTTCTTTCAAGATGCTGAGATGCCTCCTGTGTTCTTATCATTTCTGTGCTCAGCAAACCATTGAACGATTCTCGCTTTGGAGTAGTTTTGCTTACCAAACCTGCCTTTACCTAGAGACAATTTACATTTCAGAATTTTAACGCGAAGAATTTTTAGCGTATACAGTTGTTTTAACATCCCTCACAGGTTTCTGATTCATCATTTGCCCTCGTGTAATCGAATTTGACCTCGAAAACTCTGATTCTCTGCTATTTTCATCCACTTCTTCTATCTCATCATCCAACTCCTCGATTTCCGCATGCTCTTCCTTAATTTCCGATTGAGGGGCATTAAATCGAAGGAATTCCTAAGCGAAAAATTGTCTTTAAGAACTCTACATCATCCATCCATCATACATAATTTCTTTTTTGAGGACGGACTTGGTTACTGGTCTGACTTGCACTGATTTTAAGACCGATTTTGGGTGCGTTCTTCTGGTTTTTCTTGGTCATTTTTTTGGATTCTGCTGCCTTTATGTACATTTTCATGGGATGAATCTCCCGAAACTCTCGATTTTGCATTCCTTCAAAGCTCTGCCTCCTAGTGCCCCTTTCAGCTATTCCTAATTCTGAAAACTTTTCGACCGCTTTGGGGTTTTCAGTTTATTGTGCCTGAATTGAGGAAAACTTACTTCTTTTTTCATCTTCCTCTGTTTTGAATGTATCATTCCCTCCGAGGTTATTCGTAGCCGAATCAGGATAATAGTTGTTGGAGTACATCCCAGGCAAAGGAGAGTAGTTCTCACTAATTACGTTGTTTGACATGGCTTTGCGTTCCATCTTGGCTAATGCATCTTCCCAATCGTAGATCGCGTCTTCAGCGTTCTTCTGATCGTGGATATCGAGCTTCTTGAGGTTTTCTAGTATGCCGGTTGGGGGGTCTTGATAAGGGGTTTTGCGAGCTTGTATCTCGTTTTGACGGATTTTGAATTCATCTTTCAGAATTAGTGCTGAAGGCGATAAGGCTGGGGATGTTACCTTGAGGGAATGTATCGTGTTGGAAAATCTTGAGTGATTTGAGGGTGTAGCGCTCTTCTTGTGAAAGAGTTAGATTCCGTTGAGCTCTTTCCTGCATGTCATACCAAGTCTAATTTATTTTACTATTTTACAGTGCGCGCAGATATCTGCTCGTTGGAAGTTTGCTGATTATCTCAGAAAATAGAAATTCGAAACTCTTACAATTAGTTTATATGAATACATAGAAATAAGATAGCTAAACAGCCTGTCAGAGGTTTATTCTGGGCACTCTTAGGTATTGTGAGCTCTATGAGTCTCTATTTCATTAAATTCACAGACTCGGGATCATTAAAATCTTGAGAATTTTGCGCGTAATTTTTAAAAATTTTACAAGGATTTGGAAAAAAGAAAATGTAGATTGAAAATCCTAATGGGAAGCAAGGTATTAAAAAAAGGTCACTAAGAGACAGACAGACTAAAATTGATGAGCTTTTCTTTCATTGCTTGGTTTGCAAGATTAATCTTCTGGCATGGCATTTCCGTTCAGCAAATGATGATAAATGGACTTTACTGGGGCCTTTCTTTGTTTCTAGAGTGTAAGAGCCGCTCTCTTCCTACCATTTTTGTTAAAACTCCATGGAATTGCCTAGTAGCGAAATAAACCTTCAACGTTTTACCCACAACAGTTCAACCACCGTTTTACTCTCGCTCTTCAAGGCTGCATGGACTGATTTCTCCTTGAATAGCTAGCGCCCGCCTAAGCTTATTGAAAAGAGCATTTTTTCACTGTTGGTTTATTGCTATTTGAAGATGTCAATTTTGCTCCGATCCGGGTATAAGGTTAGATATTCACTAATCAAAGTGTCACATCATTCACACATAATGGCCATTTGAAAAGGAGCCTAAAAAGCATTGATGCTTACGAAATTTGAAGTTTGGTCATCACCAATACATTTTCCAAATACTCTTATTCTCAAAGTGAATTTAAAAAATATGTCTCTGGATACTGTTGCACTCCTTCATTTGCCTGCAAAAAATACTTCACTCCTCTTTTCACGAATTGTTGTTAGGTCGGAATCAGAAAGAGCAATTTGACAGTGAAGTCTGCTTGCGCTTTGAGTGAATGAAATGAATTAATTAAATTAAAAAAACATAAAACCTTGTCAACACACTCCAGATCTAAATTAAATTATTGGAGCTATCATAAAAAAACTAAAACGACAGCAATTGAGCGATGAGTGTCTGGGAATCTGCTCCGGCGTACTCTATAGGAGGAAAATCAAAAGGTGCGCCTCAACAACGTTCTTTATGTAACATCATTTGCTTAGATGGGATGCCAAGAGATAATAAACCAGGACCAGGAGCTTACGACCCCAAAGACCCGACTGAGACCAGTCCAGGATGGAAGTAAGCATGATGTGCGCAATGACATCAATAATCAATGTCAATAACTAGAATGGGAACCTCACCTCGAGGGCTTAAACACAAATCTGACACTCCTGGACCTGGAGCCTATGAATCCAAGCTTTATACAGTAAATTCACCTAAATTGTTGAAAAATGGTGCGAGCCATGTGTTTGAAACAGAGGGATGACTTGAAATATAGCATGCGACCTAAATTTGAAGAGAAAGATAAAAAAGCTTTTTTACCCGGCCCAGGAGCATATGATGTCACAAATACTTCGATGAAATACGCTGCACCTCCCGCATATAGGTGAAAAGAACTGTCTTGAGAAATCGTGAAACCTTTTTCTTAGTCTTGGAGCAAGAAATAGCGTTGAAAAAGTCAATGCACTTCCAGGACCCGGTCAGTATGAAGTAGATACGTCGAAAATACAGAGAGGAACACCGGCTTATACTCTCGGGTCTCGATTAGAAGCGCAAAATCGATCCGCCGAGCTTCCTGGCCCGGGAGCTTATGATGATAAACCCGACGTTCTTTATAAGTATTCGAGTCCGAATACCAAGTAGATAGTTCTTTTGAGTGCGCAATGTCTCAAATATATAGATTTGGAACTGAGAAGAGAGATGGTTTCATTCCGAAGAAAGAGATTCCTGCTCCAGGAACTTATGAAATAAAAGGTTCTTTTGAAACAGGGAAAGGATACTCGATGCTCGCAAGAACCGGACAAGGTGCCTTAGGCAACTCCAGTAATCTGCCTGGACCTGGGGCTTATCAACTTAACGAGAGCATCGTTGTGAAAAATTCTCCAGCCTGGAAGTAAACCTCTTGAAATATTGAGAGTGCAGCATTCCATCTTTCTCTTTTAGACTAGGGATAAAACCTAAGGATACTAGCTTGGACCGATTAAAAAATCTGCCCGGACCTGGTGCTTATAACACTACGCTTAGTCATTTGCGAGGGTCTCCCGGATGGAAGTATGCCACATATGAGATTTGTCCCATTCTGAATTTGTATTGACTGTAGAATGAATGGAAGCCCCAGAATGAATAACAAAATTAAACAAACAATCCCAGGCCCTGGAAGCTACGAAATGAAATCGACTATAGCCGCAGAAGGACCAAAGGTATTCTTGTGATAAAGTGAATAAAGCTAATTTCCATTTAGTACTCACTACGAGGTAAGGAAGACCAAAAAATCCGGAATTCCAATCCTGGCCCAGGCGCTTATGATCCGGCTACTAATTTTGTCAATAGAAAAGACCCAACATTCAAGTATTTCATTTGAGATTTTGAACTGTTCTCAGTTTGTTTTTTTTTTTGCAATTTGCTCAGGCTGGGGAAAGAAAGCCGAGATACCGCCAAAATCGATAAAGATAAGCCGGGTCCAGGCCAGTATGACCTTAAGAGCAATAAGTCGGGACCAGCCTATGGGTAGAAGCTCAACGTCGTTCAGATTTAAACATTCTACTTAGATTCGGCTCAGAAGCGCGAAACAAATTCAAACCAAAAGCAGGTCCCTCACCGGGGATGTATGACATCCCCTCAAGTATAGGACATGTACCAGCGTATGCGATGAGAGGACGAAAGCTTAAAGATACTCTTTAAACTTTTTCACCTTACACCATTCGCAGTTTCCCTATTATCATTTCTTCGTCGACGCAGGGAAAGTTTATCAGAATATCGTTTACTTATTTAGTCTCAAATTACAATTCTTATTAGAGTTAAAATCATCCCCCTTGGGAAATCGTTGCATTTTTATCTCTGTCATCAGATATATAAAACTATTGTGCAACTTTCTATTTGATATTTTAGCAAGTTAACGAAAAATGTTTGTTTTAATGGGATACCTCGGAAACTGAATTAAGATTCCGTTGTATACGCTGAATCTTATTCAAACCATGTGAAATGCCGGTTAGAATTAAGATTGTTCAAAAAAAATAATTCACAACGAAACTATCAGACAAAATGAAATCACGCAGGATATACTAGATTACATTGCAGTTTTTTTAGAAGAAAATCTCTCACAGATACTCCTACACAAAAAAGAGAAAATGAACTAACTAATAATCTAAATATGCTTCCTTCGTTAGTGTCCTTTCTAACTCAGACGAGTCTATCATCGTCAGGGCTTTTTTAGGTCTTTCCACGCATTTTTCTCGAAGTTTTCGCTTCGTTTCATGATGAAGTCCATAAACTATTGCATTAAACAGTCCCATTATTCTGTACAAGAATCCACTTGCCAACAGCAATGGTCTAATTGATCTCTCTGATGAAACTTCAATTATCAATCCAATCATTCCGGGAATCCCACAAATCGCTAATATCAAAGGATAAGGCAAAAACTGAATCAAAACCCCTTTTAAATGAGAAATCTGCACATGTTCTGCTCGCGCAATTTGATAGAGTTTCCTGAAAACAAGGCCATAAAAGATGAAAATCAACACCAAGCAGATCAGTAACGGGAAATATTGAATCGCAAGAGTGACGAGCGCACTTCTCTGCATGTTTAGTTTTATGTTCACCCCACATCCACCATATTTGGACATGCCGTAGATCTTTGATGCAGTTGGGATCACCGAAATTATGAACGATATTGTAATAGCAATGATGAGATGCCTCGTAAAGTATTGCTCGACGTCTTTTTTGAAGAGGTTTACCACTAAGTAGGTGTTGATAGCGAACGATAGCGTCCAATAAAAGGACATAATCGAGGCAAATTCTACGAAGAAGCTAAGCACAGAGCAGTAAACTTGTGAATCTTCATTAACTTTGGCTGTTCGTGACCAGATTGTCATGATAGCAAACACAAGATCGGAGCAGAGCAACATATTGATGTAACTTGAGAATTTCGTTTTAACTTTAAGCCATCTGATCAGAAAAAGAGTGATGGTAGTTCCCAGAATAGTCAAACCGCAAGCGATACACATGAGAGTAATGTTAAGAGTATTGCTTTTTTCTGGCATGACTTCTAAAGTAGACTCTGAGTTTAATTATTTATTAACTATGAAGTTTTTAAACTTTGATACCGGTATAAATTAAACCATACAGATTATAAAACTTCCTGCAATGGAATTATTAATGAATTTATAAATTGCACGTTATCAGATCTGAGTAAGTGCTTAGATTTGTTGAAAACTTTTATAAATGTTTCTTATGGATTGAATATCTATTTTGGAGCGAAGACTTTTATTGAGATCGTTGGGCTTTGATTATTTAATGAATAGTGATTTTTCAGCCTTAATTTTTCTACGTTATCGCTACCGCGATAAATCTTTGCTAGAAAATGAATTTTGTTAACTGTCTGTTGTTTGATAGATCTTATAACGAAAAAGCTTGCAGCTCAACAATTAGGTGGAATAAGATGAATGGAATCTTACCTTGAAACAAAAACAACGAGAAAAAAGTACTATGAATGGCAACCACCTTAGAAAGCGAAAAGTGAGACTAAAAAGAGTGCAACGAAAGCCAAAATAGTTGAAAGAGCGTTTGCTCCGAGACCGCTAAGTTGTCCTTGAAGTTTCGCGAGGTATCCAGCATAGGTCATAGAGTTGTCTTTATCGACATCAGTCCAGCCAATCCACATAGTTCCATTGACATCCTCGTAGTAACTAACAGGACCCTGAATGGATCCAAGATTAACTGCAGTCGAATTTGTGGTACCATTGCCGTAAAAAGTTCCAAATAGATGGGCATAGACATCAGAGGTTGATGCCTTGAAAGTTCCAACAAGGGTGTATCCAGTGGTTAACATCCATCCATCAGAAGCTGTTGCGCCACCAGCATTTGTAGTGACTTCGGTGTAATGGAGACCAGAGCCAGTGGCAGTAGTAGTGTCATTGAGGAAATTCCAAATTGGAAGATTGTATGTGTTTGCGTCGGTCTGATTAACGCAAGCGACAGCGATACCATAGGTGTAATTGGAAGCCCAAACACGGAGAGGTGTATAAGTTTTGGCTTCGTTAGTGGCTGTTACGTCAGAAACGAGGACTGAGAATGCGCCGCCTGATGTAGTGCTGAGAGATTTCGAAGTCTTTGAATGATAGATAACTGGGGGAGTTGCTGAGGTATCTTTGTAAACGACGTAAAGATAGGTTGCGTTGACCCAGTTGTCGCCACCTTCCATGACGTTGGCGACTGCGCCAGTGGTAGTTGTGGAAACTGAGAGGGCTATTGGGTTGGTCCAGTAGAGAGATCCGTCGGGATAGATACCTCCAAGGTAAATAGTATGAGCGTAAGTGTATGAAGTATCACAACTGCGGAAGTTCTGACTTCTTTGTTGTAGGTGAAGAAGAAAGCACCAGAGCCAATGACATACCAGATGTTTCCAAGTAGAAAAGAAGTTGTTGTGCATCCAGTTCCAGACGTAACATCAGCAGTTGTGGTGATGGCTGTTGGAATGGCAGATGAACTCACAATATTAACATAAGCTTGCTCATTACATGGCAAGGTAGCCAGGACTGATAGCATGTTTCAAGTCTGCTGATGGAGTAGTAGATGCGAGAGCATCATCCTTGATCACTGAGGCCATTGTGGTGTCATTGCCCCAACCGACAATTGTAGGATTCAATGTTCTCTTGTGGATTTTGTCAAGCTTCCGAGCTGTACCCGTACCGGAAAAAGTGATACTCCAAACGTAAGCTGTGTCATTAGAAGCGCCAGGACCGAAGAACACATTTTCAGGAGCAACACCATTATAAATTGCATCAGTTTGATTTGCTGCTGAGTAAACTTTTGTTGCTGAGCTGTTCAAAGATGAGGATGCAATGGAATCTTTCTGAGATGTCGTAGTGACGCCGTAGCAAACACTGGTGCAAAAGCTCAATACTAACAGCAGTAAGAAATAAGTCTTCATTTATTTTAATTTTTAGTTTATATAGCAAATCTGATTTCAGCAGTTATATATCCACAAATTAGGAACGTTAAACATCTCAATGTGAAAAAGGCCAGTTCGAACTTAAATTTATAATACGGATCTTTTGGTAATAATATCCGTCTGACGCGTTATTTGAGCAATACGACTCAGCATGCTTAAAATTTCAGTTCTATAAGGATAGACTCTATTTCAAAACGGAAATCAAAGCCGTGAAAGGACGATTTTGACCTCGTTGCTCCTTTATTCAAGGAAAGTGGAGACAATTTCTTTCAGTTTTTTTTCTTCTAAAATAGTATCAAACGTGAATCATTGCTGAAAGTAACGGAAAACTAACCTTTCAGCGGTAATTCTCGTTCTTTTAATGAAAACTAGCAAAACATAACGAATGCTGTGAAAAAGAACAACCCTTTTCTTTTTGGTGGTTACCATTTCTAAAAATAGAAAAAAAAAAATTGGCGGAAGCTCTAATAGGCAAAGAAATAACAAGCCGAAATCATAATGGTATAAAGATGAAGATATAGAATTTTAGAATGAATTTACGGTTGGTTCGAGTGAGAGTTAGGACGATAATAGCAAGATCAACCTTGTGAATGCAGAATCAGCAATGCAGGATGGGGAATAATGACCAATAATAGGTTATTCAGAAGAAGTGAGTTGAGAATAGGAGGTCATATCATATTCTGATTCCGCATAAACCAGAACTTTAAGTCGAGAACAATTCTATTTCTCTGGTTGTTTCGATTCTACGGCTTCGAGTTTCTAAATAGAAAGAAGTCCTTCTCGTGATTTTCTGCTCTGATTAGTTATGAGAGATTAGAAAAACCGAACTTTAGTCCTTCACCGTCGAAACCCAGAGAACAATTTAATGATCGTGAGAAAATGTATTTGACCTTCGTTAAAAGTGTTATGGAGTATGCATCCGCACTATAGGTTTGTCGCCTTTGCTAGCTGCGCCCAAAAAATTGCGAACTTCTTCGAAAATCTTCTCAAAAGCACTAAACATACTCATTTACTGCTCAGATGATCGGATGAGAATCTCTTCGAAGGAGCAATTAAAATATAAGCTCACACAATAAAAAGTGCCTCGGAAAATGGTAAATCACTTCATATACCGTTTTCTAACCATCGAACACATAAAGGAAAGCCCACAAAACCGCTCCATGTCTCCAGAGAAACAATCCAGAGACTCCTATGGAGAATCTGAAGAAAGACTACTTGAATCGAAGCTCCAAAGGAAAAAGGCCGAAGAAGATGCCAAACTTTTAGCAAACCGAATCGCTTTGCTCAGACTCGAGGAGCAGAAAGCCTTAAAGAAAGTCGAAGAAACACGAAAGAAAGCCAAGGAAATCCTCAAACTCAAGCAGAGAAACGCTGAGGCTCAAAGATTGAAAGACGAAGTCTTTCACATCGTGATAGCAAACGCCTAACCAATCTCTTTGCAATTAGATGCTGAAACGGAAGAAGGAAGAAGAGGCACAACTTGCTCTTCAGAACCAGCAACTAAGAGAGCAGATCAAAACCAACCAAGAGAATGCTCGAAGCCGTATGATGGCCAAGCTCAAAGAGGAAGTAAGTGCGGTGAAGCAGACTATTAAAGTAGGATCTCTTGGCTATCTACGAAGTATTATAAATCATAAATGTTCTATAGGAGACAAAAGAGCTTGCAAATGCGAATAGAGATGAAGAAATGATACGAAACGCAAAGATGGTTCTAAAAATACGCAATGAGGAAAAAGAATTAGAAGAGAACAAGAAAAAACAACTCGTAAGCTATCTGGGTAAAAGGTTATAGGGTTGATCATCTGGATCCATAATAGGAAGAGAAAAAGGAACTTGCGAGAAGAAATTACGAAGAGAGAATAAAGCTTGAGCTGGCGATCAAGCAACAAAAAGAGGTAATACAAAGTCCTATCAGCCAGGTTATTGACTCTTGCTAACAGGAAGAAATCGCTGAGCTGGAGAAGCTGGAAATGGATTTGATTGAAAAGCTCCAAACCACAAGAACTTTGCAAAAGCAAGCGTTCGAAGACCTCGAAAAAGCGCTTAATTCGCCTTCTAAACTAAATAGAGAATATACCGAGTAAATTTGTTTGAGTTGCTAGCGTAGACAGGGAAAATTGCCGTGCTTATATAAATATATACATACATACTTAGATTCATCAGTTTTGGTTCACAGTTTATTTATGATATGATACGATGAAATTCAAAAAACTCTAAAGACTAATCATCCGTTTCTCTATATCAACTACATTGAGTGGGCTACTCCTTAAATGAATTTCAGTTTCGAGGTAATTAAGGGTGTATAGAAATAATTGTGGATACAAAAATACCATAAATCATTAATAATCTAAACAAATTAATAAGTAATGTCGACACTTAGCTACTATTTAAAAACATAATCAAACTTTTCCTCATTAAAAATAAAACACTGCCTCAGTTCGAAGCAATTGTTAATGATTATTAAAATATATAATATCTACAAATAAACTCCGGAAATTTTTCTGAAAAATAACTCCGACTTGTCATTAGTGTTATTAAGGTAAAAATAGTTGAGTAATTATTGGCGGTAGTATCGTCAATTATTTGTTCGCATGGCACCTGTTGCAGACTTTTCTGAAGGAGTAGTTCAGGTTTTTGCACTTTGAACAAATCCAATCAGACTTTTTGCCTTTCTTTGAATTCAATTGGGAATTAATTAGATGTCTCGGCTTATGATCATAGCCATAGTCTTCGATAAACGGCAATGAGATGGTCTTCCTCGTTGGTGGATTCAGTAGGTATTCGTGAGGTAGCATTATATTATTCTGTTCTTGAATTGAATTAATTGGTGATAATTTAGTTTTTTCCTTTTCATTGGTTTCTTCTTCCTTTTGTAAAAAGTTTTCGATCTCCTGGAAGTAGTTAACATCGTTGAGGTCGGTGCTTTCACCAGATTTGAAATGAGGAGAGATTTCAATGGCTTCTTCTTCAACGTACGATAAATTTCGTTTGAAGCTGAGCCTGGTTTCTGGGGCCTTAATAGTGAGGTCGTTGGAACCAGACGTCTCGGCCCCAAATACTCTTCTAAGTAAAGGCGAGATGGAGGGCAGTTGCTGATCTGGTGATTTATAAGGAGGGAAGAACTTGTTATTAGACCCAGATTTTTTGTTAGTCGACTCTTCTTCAGCTAAACCGATCCGAGGAGGCGTGATCAAGAGCGCACTTTCAAAACCAAAATTTGATGGGTTTCTCAAGGTTTTCGGTTTGTTTGGCTCAGTGATCTGGACATCCAACAGATCAGCAAACCCGAGGCCAGGTGGAGCATCAAGAGAGCCGCTTTTCGATGATTTATCGCCAGAATGAGGCGATTCGTCTCTGGTTAAGTGATGGATATTTGTGACGTCTTTTAGAGGCTGGCGTTCTGTGGATGTGGTTGTATTATCTGACATTAGCTGGAAATTTTGAAGATGATTTTGTTTCTTGGTCTGTAAACCACAGCGATTGCATTCCGCCCTGAATGAGAAGTTGAGGTTGTTGCAGAGGAGGCAGATCCAATCACCTGCTCGGACAGAGTTGCCATTAGATTTCTTTTGCGCCTTTCCTTTATTCTTTACTTTTGAAGGGAGATTCGATGGTTTTTGATTGGTTTCTGTTGCAGAATATAAGTCTGCTAAATCACGGGTCACCTGCTGGCTGCGGTGGATATTCTCTTTGTTGTAGATCTCGAATTTGTCCATGATCGACTTATATATTATAACTATTATTCAAAGATTTGCTATTTAAATTCAAAGTTTTAACGATTTCTTTATATTGCGTTTTGTTAGTTCCTTTTAACATTGGAATCAAATTTGAATCGATCTGTTTCGACAATGACATGAAAGAGATACGGAATTTTGGAAAGAGAATAACAAGGAGAGACACGAAAGGATGATACAATGGAGTTACAAGAACCTCTTAGTGGGGGAAAAAATTGTTTGTTGAAAATATCGAGGATGCGATGGCCTTTAGAAAAGTTCGTTGTAGCTTTAAAGATAGGAAATTTGATTTTAAGAGCTACGATTCCTCAAGAAGACTGACTGTGATGTCTCTTGCTTATATATGCTGAGGATTAATTACATGAATAAAATTCTGAATTTGTCGAGTTTTTTTGGATCTTGTTATCAATATTGCAATTAAAAGGCAAAAGGATAATTGCAGCAACTGTGAAGCAGAATTTTTTTTTTTGAAAGAGTTTATTTAACAGGAATTCAAAATATAAAAATTGGTTACATGCTAACCTGGACTAGAATATTATATCTATTACCACAGGGGAAAGAGAAGTTAAATATTGCTCACTTTTTACCCAAAAGTCATTCATCAAATATCGATCAGGTTTAGTTGAGTCATTGTTTTAAGCTGCCATCTTCATTTGTAATTTTTTGGGCTGAATCTTATAACTTGCAGAGGTCACATTGGATAAATTACCCAACTCACGATCATTTCTAAGGTGAATTCTGCTATCTTCGCTGAGAGCATCCTTTTGAGCTTGTTTTTGTTTTTGTTTCTGCTCCTCGAATTTTTTCGCTCTTCTCACTCTAAAGAACTCAACAATCCTGACAACAATGTGAAAAAGGATGATCGCAATATTAACTACAACAGCAGTCCAACTCAACCCGAGCCTCACCTGGTACGAACCAGAGCTCTCTAGAAGATACATCGCAAGAAATAGTACGCTTATGATGATAAACCCGATTTCTGTTCCGATCACAATTATTTTCGTAGCAGCAGTCTTAAAAACTTTTTTTGGAAGCGAGAGTACGATCGTAATCATAATATTCAATGTGATCAAAATACTGAGTTGAGCTATCGTCCATTTTCTCAGGAGTTCCAAGACGAGCATTATTATAAGATTTGATTGTAACGTCAAAAATGTCATTATTCGTCCCAGGTAAGTTTTGCTGCGATACTCTTGGCAGAGAAAAGTAATCAATCCGAATATGGTGGCCTAATGGGTTTCAATTTAACTTTGTTTCTCCTATGATAGAAGCTGACACATATTGTTAGAATCAAAATGAAGCCCAGTAGGATAGTATATAAGATAGCAAATGCAAAGCTGATTTGCTGATATACTCCATTAGTCGGGGTGAAAGCATAATTGTGGATGAGAGAGGAACAAAGATACTCGTATCGAGCAACCAGTAGGGTAATGATAACACCTCTTTTGAATGAATGAGCTAGGGTAGTCAACATCTTTTTGATTGCAGAATTTTCATTTTTGAAGCACTTCGAGGCGAATGTGGCAAAAATGCAGAAAGTTAAACTCACGCAAGTGGAGAAAACGATGCCACCATAGTTGTCAAGAAAGACTTTGCTGAAAGAATATTTGAAGTAGTCATTAAAGATAATGTTGCTTTGAGAGTCTGTCATAAATAACCCATCGTCGATAGTTGAGATAAGTTGGTGATCGACTTGGCCATTGTTAGGATTTGGAAGTGTATTGAAGACATTGGGCAAGCCGAATTGCCCCAAATCAGTGTAGTTGTAAAAAACATTCAGAGGTGTAAGATAGTTTACATTAACCACCTTCATAAAATTAATTCGAGCCATTACTTGGAAAATTCTCATCAATTGAGTGCTCGCTCCTTTACTTTGGAGATAAGCAAGTAATACAGAGATTGCTGTGCTAATAAAGACGGCCTGAGAGGTGCTGCCAACTACAGCTGCTGCTTGAGCCACTGCGGAGTCATTGAAAATCGGGGCTGTGGAATTTGTAGGAGATATCATGAAAGGAGTTTTTGAATTCAAATCGAACAGGTCAAAAGATAGCAAAAGGGATCGATCTTCATTGCTCTCTGTGTATGAGAGGAAATTCAGCTGATAAGAGCTGGGAGTAAGTTTAGTTAAAGCGAAACTCACCTCTGACATGTCTGTGCTGAGAGTATTATTGGAAGAATCCAAAATTTGATAAAGTTTGATCTCCATCAAAGAATTCTCAAGATCCAATGGAGTATCGAAGCTGAGAAGATAAAGTTGAGGTGGCTCTTGCAATTCAAATTTGATGATTTGGACTGTGGTTTTGGAATGGCAAGTCTGATCAGTATCATTGGCATAATATCCAAGAGTGTTGTTGCATGGAGTACAGGAGCTGTTTGCGATTAGTAAATAAAACCCCTCGTAGCAGCTGGTGCAGCTCGTTGCTCCGTCATTGCATGATTTACAAGTTGAATTGCATTGAAGGCATTGAGACCCCGAGACGAAATACCCATCTACGTTGCAGCTGACACAAGAGCTATTCGAAGAGAGGAGATATTTTCCAGGATAGCAACTCATGCACTGCGTTGCTGCCGTCCCAATACATTTTTGACAACTGGAGTCGCAATCGACACACCAAGGCTCAACCAGTAATAAACCGTCTGATACGCAAGGGTCACACATCCCATTCTCCTCCTTCTATTTAAAAGGGATAAAAAAGAGTTAATGTGGGAGTCAATTGGTTATGATAAATTTACGAAATAGCCTCCATAATGGCATTCTAAAATGAAATTCAGTTATCAGAGCAAAATCACAATGCGATAAATTACTTTGGCACGATTTCGTGCCTTCATGAGGAACGTAGCCGGCTGGACAGCTGACCAAGCAATCCTTGTCTACGAGATAGTACCCGGTATTGCATTGTAAGCATGCTTTCTCAAGTGGATTGATGAAGCCCATAAGAAGGCAATTTGTAACTATGAAATTAAAAGCATGCAAGCCTAGCTGATAGTCATTTACCTGGATCCGGAACATAGAGTCCCTCCGACCCTTTGAACCAAATGAAATTCATCAAATCATAATTCCCAGGATATACAGGCTCTCCGACGTTATTTCTTTTAGCGCAAAGATTGATTTCTACGTTATTCATGTCCCAGAACAGATAACGTCCGAGGCCAAAATTGGCAAAGTAATTTCGATCCGAGGGAACTCCATTTAGCCATATCCTACTAGAACAATAGCCAACTCCAAATTCAGACGGTTGAGCTTGAACCATTTCTATAATCACTCGATTCCATGCATCTATAATTTTATGAGTAGTTTAAAGCACAATGACAAGAGTATTTGTTTACTAGTCGTGAGAGTATTTGTTGTTTCGATGATCAAGTCCCAAACGGACGAGGTATCACGAAAATGCCCGACACGTATCTGACGGGATACTAACTGAACTGTAAGAACTGCATTAAGATTTGCGCTGTTTTGAAAAGCGAAGAGAATCTGTAAGCCGTTTGGAGGAATAGGATAGATATCAAACGCAATAATCATCCCATGAGCATTTTGCTCTCCAGTTGGTAATGTCAGGACTGTATCGGCTCTGCATTGTACAGTATTCCAAGGTCCAAGAGTAGGATCATAATCCGTATTAGAAGAACTCACACCTTGGAGTGAAATAAAGTAATTTCGTAAATATTTGTTCAAGAGAAGTGAAATATCTAATCTTCCTGTGGTCGTACTCGTAGTAGTAGGAGTATACACATCCACAAGTATTGTTTGTCCAGCGTTGATAGTTGAATGCGCAGCAAAATGAAATACGTATAGTTTGCCTATTATTTCGTTAAAAACTCATGAGTTGCCACATAAATTAATTGCTACTTGAAGGGTTCATTAGTGCTAAACTGATCATCATATCTTCATTGTAGGGGATGTAATCCGTGTATACTCTCACATACTGCATTTTGCAATAGCAATCCTGCAGATGCCCGTCGTGTGTCCACTGAAAAGTAGCTGCTGATGTCATCGTATAAAAATTTCCTGACGTTGGAGTCCGAGTTTTAAACACCTTCGTAACAGAATAACTAGCTCCCAGTACATATCGGAACCCATATTGTATGCCTGCAGAAGCATCAACACCTTGAGCAACAAAAATCCAGGTGTTCAATAAAATATATGTGTCAGCAGACGCCTAATAAAATTAAATTACGTAACTTCAGAAGAATTACCCCTTCCCATGGAGACCAATCATTATTGTCTGTGCCTGTTTGAGAACCAGTAAAGATCATATCTCGATCCTGCCTCATATGGCTTCCTGCGATTCTTCCGATGCCTAAACCTTCGCTAAATTGCAATTTTATGAGTTTATTTGAAAGGAAAACGTGCTGTACCTGGTATCGAGTGCAATTCTGAAAATTCTTCCCCAATCAAGCCAACCAGTTTTGTAAAACCAAGCACTCCATGCATATTGGTTGCTGCTCACAAAAGATGGTATTTTAGAAGTGATTGTCGCGCTAGGAATCACAGCAGGATTTGATTCTATCAGAGTTTCTTGAAGTAAAATGATTTCGACGGTTGCTCTGACGACTTCAATCAAAAAATCATTTGGTGATGAGGAAGTTATCAGCTTTTTACCTCTGAGAGCAAGAATCAAAGCTAAAACTGAGATTTGCATGGTTTTGCCGACTTTGAGTTTGAGTTACAATTAACTGGCAATTATAGATTCGACTCATTACAGAAGTAATATAGAAACGGAATAACCTTTCTTCAAGTTCTGATAAAAATTTCTTTTCGAATCGAAAGACAAATGTGCTGGTATGAGATATGAAATCCTCTTATAAGGTTTCTGCACAAAAAATTAGAGTCGAATTCCCAACATTAACTTAAGCATTTTTCATCGTTTTGGAGCAACAAAAAAAAAGATCATTTTTACACGACCATGGTGCACGTTGAATTCAAGTTGATATGTCTATGGATAACTTCGAAATTGAACCTACAAGTTTACTATATCAGATAGTCAAGAATCTCATTATCATCAATTATTAATTTTGCTTCTTTAAGCATTTATCGGCATTCAGAGCCAACAGAATGAGATCAACTCTGACAAGAGCATGTGAAAGGCGAGTGGCTTTCGATCACCAGCCCACAAATTGATTTTATGTTATTACTATCTGTGTCGTACTTTTGCTTGTGATCTTCAACTGAAGAGAAAATTAATTTGATTACTCATCGAGAGACTAGGTGCTCAATGAAACATTGCCTTCCGCTATAGATTCCAAATTTTTTTCAATTTACACTCGAGTTTCAAGGCGGCAAATAAGACGATTAAGCACAAGTAAAAGTGAGAGATCTAAAGTTCCACCTGTAAAATGACCTCTTTGTTGCAAAGTTTGATGAGATTTTACGCTTCGAATTGTATCATTAGATCGATTTTTGCCAATCACAGACTTCATTATCATTTCATCCTCAAATTTACGAGTATTTTGGGCTGAATTTGGCTATCCTAGTTAATTACACTTAAGTGTGCTAGTTTTCGTTTCAGCGAGCTTCGACGAACCAACAAAAATCTTTTGTAAGATAAATAAAACTCTATTCCCTTTTGTCTTTCCTTCTCCAGAGGAAATGAAACTCAAAGTCTCAGAATTTGCATTATGAATTTTCTTTTCTTTCTGTTTAGGTATATATCAAAGAGACTATGATTTTGAATCTGCGCTTATGGCTTGAATTAACGGGAAAACAAGCTGCTACTCATAAATTCGAAATAGCTGTGAATTATTATATCAATTACTATTTATTTTGTTGTGAACTTTATGGAAAAGCTTCCTTCCCTAAACGATTCATTTAGTGACCTTTTGTGCTGATAAGAAAAAATTGCTGGTTGTTAGATTTGAACGGAATGTTTTGATGATTATTTCAAGTGTCTGATGGTGTCGTTTACATTTCGGGATCTATTCCAGGAACAGTTGGGATCCGCAATATCTGAAATATTAAATTTGGCGTGTCCTCGAGTCTGAATTCGGCTATTTTCGTTGGCTCGCTTTTGTGATAATCCTTTCTTTTGTTTCCCTTCCTCTTGTTTTTTCTTCCTTCTCGATCGAAAGAATTCGACAATTTTGACACCAATTTGAAAGAGTACAATCGCAACATTTACTCCAGCAGCAGTCCAACTCAGTCCGAGCCTCACTTGGTATAAATTCGAATTTTCAAGAACATACAACACAAGAAATAAGATGCTGATAATGATAAATCCTATTTCTGTGCCGATCACAACTATCTTATTTGCAGCTGTCTTGAATACATTTTTGGGAAGAGCTATTAAGATAGTAATCACATTCAATACTATCAAAGCACAGAGTTGAACAATCACCCACTTTCTCAGAAGCTCTAGCACCAGCATTATTATAAGATTTGATAGCAAAGTCCAAAATGTCATCACTCGACCTGCATAGCTTTTGCTACGATACTCTTGACAGAGAAGAGCGATTCCACGAAGCAGTGATCTAATAGATTTCAGTTTAGCCTTGCTTTTGCCATGATAGAAACTGAGGCAGATAGCTAGAATCAAAATGAAGACCATTAGAATGGTATATAAAATAGCGAATCCAGAACTAATTTGTTGGTATGCTCCATTAGTAGGAATGAAAGCATAATTGAGGATGAGAGCTAAACAGAGATAGGAGTACCGAGAAACGAGTAATGTCATGAGAACACTTTTCTCGAATGATTGAGCTGCTGTCATCAGGATTTTTTTGACTTTGGAATTTTTATTTTTTGAGCATTTGCAGGCAACTTTCACGAATAAGTAGAGTATCAAGGTGTTGCAAGTGGAGAAAACGATCCCACCATAGTTGTCAAGAAAGACTTGGCTAAAGGAGTATCTGAAATAGTCATTGAATATAATGTAGCCTTGGGAATCTGACTTAAACGTTGAGTCGGTTGATGCTTGGCTGTTGTTGAAACCAGGTATTTTGTTGAAAACGTTGGGCATACCAAATTGCCCTAAATCAGTATAGTCGTAGAAAGTAGCC
>ENA-UOUE01000281-UOUE01000281.1-compost-metagenome-genome-assembly--contig:-NODE-281-length-43065-cov-7.328580_pt1 | contig 43065 bp, 27 predicted proteins | sample MGYA00238146_ERZ747223 | MGnify/ENA primary metagenome ERZ747223 (study PRJEB28781, sample SAMN06268865) | compost metagenome | isolation source: single cell | place: USA: California, Emeryville, Joint...
ATTTGAGTTGTACTGGTACTCATCGCTGATTTTGATGGGGTTTGGCCTTATCGATAGCAATGCATCAGATATGGCGTTGTAAAACCCTTACTTTTGAAACTAACTGTTCCTCTAACCGTGTGACCTTTGCTTCTGACAGAGGCGAATCCTGAGTGACTGCTGATAATCTGAATACAAAGGGAAAAATTTAGTAATCAAGATTTGTTAATCACATTACCTTCTCAATCTGCATTGCAAGTCGGCTGTATCTTGCGTTCAAACCATCGATTACTTTTTGCTCTTCCTGATCTATTTCTCGAACAAGCATCAGTCGCTTAATAACATCAGCATGCTCTTCAAGTTCGGATGTTATTCTCAGAGAAATGTTTTCAAGGAGCAAATTCAGTTTATTTTTTGCCACTTCGTTCATATCTCCTGAATATACAGATTTAGCACACCGAGAAGAGTAGATGAGTGAGGTACGATCTGAATTTAGTATTTTCTTGCAGGATTGCAGTGTATCGAAGTCAGTGGTCAAGCAATCGATTTGATTCTGGAGTTTGGGAATAATATCGTTTTTGTCTGGAGGAAATATGGTTATGAGCTCTGAGATGGAAAAGTGAAGTTACTCAATTCGATGCTTTTGTCAAAACTGTGAAAGCTTCTTTCGTGACGGCTCATTGTTTTGCTGGATTTTGGATAAAGGAATCGGTATGGTAGTTTTTTGCTTTTAATTGAATTTCAAATTTGTACCTTATAAGTTCTAACTGTCATATACAAATTGCTGACTGATTATTATATCTCATGTGAAAAATTTCAAAGCGCAGTAGTCTCATTATGAAAACAGCCAATCAGTCCCAATTTTCACATTAGAAATAAGATTTCTCGTTGGAAATCTTTTTTGAACAAGCTACTTATAGAAGTTGGACTGATGATTGTTTGAGCAGTCATGATCCTTTCTAATCGAACAGACGAACAGACGTCTTTTTTGGAGGTGATAGTGTGAGAAAAGGAAATTATCCAAGATGTAGATATCGACAACCGATATCTGATTTCTCGTCGTTATCAAAGTTTGAAAGCAATGCTAAGCAACTAACCATTACAAATTTATCTGAGTTTCTGACAACATTTTCCATTTAGCTTCTCGCTTTATCTTACTAATAAAAACAGTTTTCCTTCTTCATTTAACAAACCCATGAAGTGGTAATTCCTTGATTTCGAAATGACACTCTATGATATCGGCTAGTCGATAGCAAAACCTTTGCAATTACACTTGTTAAGTAATGCTAAATAACTCAAGCATCAGAGATTGCGAAAAATTTTTTAGAGCATCAGAGAGTGGGTCTGCAATTATAATTGCCAATACAGTATTCTTATTTTTTCAGAGAAATTTCATTATCTGTCAAATCATTTTTTCTAAGCGATTTAGGTTTCAGATCAGCCTTTAAATGTATCAAACTCGTCGATTATTTGAGCTTGGAGACAGGAACCAGCTTTTGAGGTTTGTCAAAATTAAAATAAGATTTCTTAATAGAATTTGAAATCCCTCTAAAAAAACACAAAAATATCTTAAATGTCAGTGAATAATTGCGCATTGAGTGGAGAGCCTCTCCAGAACCCAGTCGTCTCGAAGAAAGGAGGGCATATCTTCGAAAAGAGAGTCATTGAGAAATTCCTTGAAACTAGCTCGATCTGCCCAATCACAGGCGAACCCATGTCCAAAGATGATTTGATAGAAGTCAAACGTAATCCCTCCTTTCTCTTTTTTCAGCAACGTTCTAACTTTTCCCTCTGTATTTTACTAGTCAACACTGTCATTAAGCCTAGACCTATCAATGCTAACTCCATCCCTGGCCTCATCAGCATTCTGCAAAGCGAATGGGATTCCCTCGTTGCCGAAATGTTTACTCTGAAGCAACATCTCGACACTACTCGCAAGGAACTGTCCCACGCATTGTACCAGCATGACGCAGCTTGCCGTGTAATTGCGAGAGTTGTTAAGGAGCGTGACGAAGCCAGACAGTATCAATTTTTCGATTATTTGAAATCGATTAACCGGATTAAATAGACAAGTTGCTCAGCTTGCTCAAGAGATGCAAAACCTCAAAGAGAAAGGGTTTGCTGACACATCTAACAATGGAGCTGGCACCTCAAGTCTCCCTGAGAAACTGGTCAATGAGATTACGAATGTTGGAGTGGAGTTGAACACCGCCAGAAAACAGAGAAAGAAAAATCCGAATCCTTTCCCTGAATATGCTACAGCAGAAGTAAATATAGCATTGGCTTGAATTTTGCGGTAACCTCTTTGGAATAGATGATTAATAACTTCAAATTACATGATACTTTGGACGCTTTCACTAAAGGAAAGAAATCCATAGCCATCAATTGCTTGGAAGTTTCTCCTTCTGACAACCACGTACTTCTTGGAGGTCTAGACGGCGCACTCAAAGTATATGATAGATCGAAGAAGAAGGTACGCTAGAATATTTCTCAATCAATCAAAATAACCCTGTCTTTCTAATGATAGTTCTCAAAGGCAATCGAACATCACTCTGGTGCAGTCCACGACATTTCGATCAGTCCATTATCCACCGATGAAAAGCTCATCGCGGTATCAGGCGGCGCTGACACCAAGGCTGTTGTTTTCTCCTATGAAGACAAGGGCGGCAAGGCTACGACTTTATACGAGATCAAGGATCACAAAGATGCGATCACTGGTTGCAGCTTCCATGTCGTCTCACCATTAGTCGTCGTTGGTTCGCGTAGCGGACACTACACCCTCCACGATTTCGAAGCAGTAAATTGCTGTGACTATCGACCCGCTAATCTGTCCTAGGGAAAACCCCTCGCCCGCCATGAACTCGCTAAAGCCCAAATAAGGTGAGCTCATCCATATTCGATAAATCTTACACATTATTTAATAGCGCTCTGAAAATCCATCCTGATGCCCAGTTTGTTGCATTCGCACAAACCAACGGTATCGTCAAGCTTTGGAATATCGCAGCCAATGAGATTATCGGAGAGATCGATGCTACCGCTGGAGTAAGTCAGATGCAGTGATTGGCACTAATTTTTTTTTTTTGCTTTTAGGGAAGTATCAGACAAATTGCATTCTCCGAAAATGGATACCACTTCGCAACTCTCGGCGAGAAGGACCAGAAAGCCAGAATTTGGGACCTCAGATATTTAACACCTCTTGCTGTGCTTCATGAAGACAAAGCTGATTTCAAAGCCCACACTATTGCTTATGATCCTTCAGGAAGATATTTCGCTGTTGGTGGTCCTTCCCTTTCTTTGCATAACGCCACGAACTATGAAAATTTCACCAAATTCAATATTGCCAACCCTAGTGGATCCAACTATATCTCAGCTGTCAAGTAAATAATTTTCTTGAGCTTTAAAAGTTGAATGCTATTAATTATAGGTTTGGACTTCATGCGAAGAGTATCCTCGTGGGAACCTCTGATGGCTCACTTAACATTTATAAATAAACCTGTGTATTGAGTTGCTTTGCTATGCGCCGAATTTCGACATAATTGCGGAATTTTTGGTTTGTTTGAGGTGTGTCGGGAGGTCTGTTTGGATTTATGCTTTGAGAACAAATTTAAGAGTCTTGCAAAAAGTTTCATAATTACATAATCAGAAACAAAAACACTACAGATCAGTCTTGAATTAACAGACTTTCAGGTCATATTGTTCTTAGAAATATTTAGAGAGAAGATTAGAATTACCAAAAAAAAAACATTAAAATCAACAAGTACTAAAGCGTAATGGACAAATTGGAAAAAAGAAATTGCAATAAAGTAAATTTCGCAGCGAAATCAGGAAAATATTTCTCAAATCTTCATTATTTCTAATCAAGCATTCAAACATAGAGTCTGCTGGATTTATCAGTACATAATAAGGAATTCCTTATACTTTTTAAGTAAACTATGAAGCACAATTTTCTTCATTATCTTCAGTCAGTCAATCAATCATGTCCGAATTAATATTTTTTCACTTGTTCAATTTCTTTTTGGAGGAAAATTGCAAGCTTCTACTGAGACCAGAGGTAGAATATTCTTAACCAAGCAACAATGATGATTGTGATATTGTTCTTTTGCTCTGTTTCAACCAGGAGCAACACCAACAGGTCAGATCGATCTACAATAAATACAAATAAAGATAAATGAATGATTGTTTCAGGATTATTTCATTTCACTTGTATACGAAAATTAGCGCCTTGATAGCCAACTTCGCTTTACGAAAGCTCACACGAAAATAAAATGACAATGGGAAAATTATAAATGACCTCAATATACACCAAGGACAGCAACTTACAACTTTCTTTCTAGTATCTCCGTGCTTAACAATATCTTATTTTTTTATAGCTAAACCTGAAATAATTTGCTCCCAGTTTGAACAATGACCCATCAGTGATAGGAACTGGTTTTGATTTTATTTTTTCTTTTCTTTCTTTTATTGTTTGTAAACTGTTCCAGGTTCCTGCTAAACTACTTTTCCCTCTAAACCCATCAATAATTGTCCATTTATGGGTTTGATTAGAGTAGTTAATTGCACAATGATTGCGCGAGCAATGAACACTTGCCACTCTAACATCGGCATCATTGTCTCTTCCCACTATAAAGTTTATTTTCTCATGTGGTAGGATCAAAACCCTTTGAATTTTTCCGGCTTTGGTCCGCACCTCCATCTTCAAAAACGAAACAGGCAAATCAAAATCGCTATTCCATTGAAAATCTCTCGTTTCTTCATAATGATCTTTATTAAAATTCCGGATTTCGTTGCACCAGCTATCACCATTAGCTGCGCAGCCATATCCTGCGACCCATACGTGGTCATACTTGATTAGTTTCTTAATCTTGTTATGAGTCTTGTCATCAATACCTCCTCCCCTGCTCGACACCTGTAAGAAAGCTATTCTTGTATCTGGAGATATTTGGATTTCTTGGCCGCTAAATAACTTCGCTGGCTTACGTGATGACACCAATTCAAATGTTCCTTCCTGACTGCCGTTATCTTCTATGAAAAATGGCGTTCTTGGTCCAACAAAGTCGAGGATGAGTCGATGAATTTCGGAAGGAAGCTTTTTGGAGAGGCTCGTTCGATTGTATCGAGAAAAACACGTTTTGTTAAGGCAAAGTAAAAATGTAAAGTAAGGGCGGTAAAAATCCTTGTACACTATTTTTGCCTGTGAAGGGCTTACAAACTGGTCGTAGAGTCGAATTTGGCTGCTTCCCTGTGGATTTGATCCAATTTCGAACGTTTGTTCATGGGGGTTCTTTTTTCTGATCTCAATATCCATTAATTTCTCTGAATTTTTGCCGCATTCGATTGCAGCTGTTGGAAGAATGAAAAACTTGTAAAGATTAAGATAGAGCAGGCATGTTTCTTGAAATTTCTCTCTCGCGGCAGAATCTGGATCAAGTTCCATAACCAAAACTGTTTTGGTCTTTTTGGGGGCATTATTTCGGTTCCTCTCTTCAATTTGGGCTTCTAAGGACATTTCAGCGTCTTGCTGCCGAGTCTGTAGAGGTGGTGCTTCAATATGTCTGATTTTAAGAGCCTTTATTGAATCAGATTCGGTATCGATTAGTAGCTGTGTATTATCAATCGAATCGCCAAAAGTATCGTACTGTGAATGCAAAGGTTCCCTAAAATCCAGGTCATCCAAATCACCATTACAATTGAAGGCAAATTCAACAGCTTTTTCTCCTTCTATGTTCATTTTTTCTCTTGGAATTTCGATAATGGGCTCGTTTTTTGATGAAATTAATTTCTTTATGATTGTACTTGAGAGGTTCGCCTAGAAGTTTTGATTTTTCAAGTTCCAAGTGTTAATACTAGCTCAAGATTTGAAACTCGTTAGCCGACCTAGAAACAATTTTTTAAGCATTTATTTCATCAAATTTTCGAGAATATCGCCTATGCGAAGAAGATTGAATGACTTTACTAATTGCTGTTGTTCATTTACAAAGCAATATCATTTTTTAAAAAATAACCCCCATAGCTCAACCATTCAAATGAAAATGAATCATGATGATTACTGATGCAGTTTAGCTAATTTTCTCTATATCCCGAAAAGAGCATAATCCACCTTCTTCGGTATCATATAGATGATCTGGAAATTTCTCACCTTCCTCTAATTTGCATCATTCAGGTCTTAAAGTCTTAAAGAGGGCTCAAAGCAAGCAAGTTTGTTCCTAGCCATAGTTTAATCTACAAAAGTTGTTTGAAATTTACAGAAGGTTATCAATTGCGAACACTTACAAGGCACTGCTAATTACGAAATTGAACATAAGGGGGCTGGATTAGTGAGTTTAATTTACAAAATTAAAATAGAGATGCAACAACCTTATCAACAGGTGGATCAATACCCTCAGCCTGGGTATCCAGGCCAACCAATGTTCGTAGGTAACCAGCCGCCTATGGGAATGCCACCTCAAATGATGGCGAATCCGCAAATGATGATGAACCCTCAACTTATGATGCCTGGTATGATCATCTATCAGGGAAAATGGGGTCTTGATAAATTGAGAGAACAGCCAGGCATCTTCGTCAAGCATCGATTCGACGTTTTGGAGGCTGTTACAGGCTGCGAAAGAAATAAACATTACAATATCTTCGCAATCGATGGCAATGGAGACAAAACAGGACATCCAATTTTCAGAGCTCACGAGAAAGCTACATGGTGCTCAAGAAACTGCCTCCCTGCGCATTGTCAGCCATTCACCATGCAGATCAGAAATAAGGACCCCATTTCCATGGAAATTGATGAAAGCGAATTCTTATTCCTTCAGAGAGACTGTAAATTCACATGCTGTTGCTGCAATCGTCCTGAAATGACTGTGAATTTCGTTGAAAGAGGAGCTCAAAAAAAATTAGGAAAGGCAAAGCACCCATTCCTTTGCTGCGATCTCGGATTGAACATCTATGATGCGGAAGATAAAATTAAATATTATCTTCGAGGCTCTTGCTGCCAGCTGGGAACTTGCTGTCAGAAATGCCCTTGTGATCCGTGCCAATTAGTTTCGTTTGACCTCCAGAACGAGAAAGGAGAAAAAATTGGATCGCTTGAGAAGAGATCCCAAGGCTGCGTCAAAACCATCTTGTCTGATGCTGGTAGCTTCAGCATGGTGTATCCTCCTGACGCCACCGAAGAGGATAAAGCCTTACTTATGTCGTCGATAATGCTGCTTGATTTCATGTATTTCGAGCAGAATCCACCTGATAAAAATAGAAAGGAAGGGTTATTGGAAGTTGATGTCCAACAACCTGTATCAGCTTAGTTACCTTTCAGAAAATATCTATAAAGTGAGAGTTTAAAGTATCTATTCAATAGAAAATATTTATCAACGGTGGAATGAGGTGAGATTTTCATTTATTATTATTAAGAAAAAAATTATATCATCAAGCATTTGATCAAAGATACCCTCCGAAAGTATTTTATCTCATCTATTAGATCTATTAGAAAAGCTGAGAGGAATCGCTGTAAGAAATAATATTTGTTTTTTCTTTATTTGAATGTATCCCATCAACATCAATATGCTCGGTTGAAACTAGAAGCAACTGAAGCGTCTCAATTCTGAGATTACCATCTTAAACATTCTCGATTTTATTTCAAGCAATCGTTTTTTGGAAAGGAAAAACTAATGACTCAATCAGACTTCAACTTTTTCTGTATAGCGTTTAATGAATATCCTTTAAAATTTCGTATATTTATTTTCTAAATCCAATATCAATCGAATTTTTCGCTGAATGAATATTCGTTCCCTTGCAGACTCTAAGAAAGGTATCAAGCCACCTAAAGCGATCTCACCTTCTTGTGTTTAGATGACAAAGATAAAAAGAGTGGCGATAAGAGAGTCCCAGACACTTATGCCGGAGGAGAGAAAAGGTACATCATTTTTGTCAGAATCAATGTTCGTTAGCACAGAAATTAGCGGTTTGGCCATTGAGCACCCAGATGACGTAGATTCTATTGTGAAAAAGGCTGAAGAGTACTCATCCTCGCTGTTATGATACTAATTCCTGATAGAAATGCTAAGAAAAACATGGCAAAAGGACATTCTGGAAAACCCGCTACTAATCTCAAGATCACACTATTCAAAAACGGATACATGATCGATGATAAGGATTTCTATGATTATGGCACTCCAGAGGCGAAGGCTTTTATGGCTGAGTTGAATCAAGGGTAGTCATGGATTTTCTGTTCAGTTTCCTTACTTTTCTCCTAGTCGAGTACCACAATCTCTTGCTAAAGAACATCCAGAGGGACTCGATGTCGGGCTAGAAGACAGAAGATCAGAGAATTACGAAAAGCCACCTCCTCCAAAGTATGTGGAGTTTTCAGGCACAGGAACTGTTATGTCAAAGGGACAGACTCAGCCTTTGGGACCATCAAATCCCGATGCAGCTGAAAAACCTAAGGTAGATTCGGCATTGATTAGTGAAAAACTCACAACAACGTTAGGTTGATAAATCAAAACCAACGGGAATGGTTAGAATCAAATTCCATGACGGAAAGGTTGTGAATCTTGAAGTCAATCTGAGCACTAAAGTCTTCGCGCTCTTTGACTATGTGATGAGGTATTTAGAATAATATATATTGAAAAGAAGTTGATGATGATTCTTTGACAATTAATAGTGCTGCTCCTGTGGATGGTGACTTTAAGCTTATTTCTGGATTCCCACCACGTCCACTCACCGACCTTGATAAGACCATTGAAGAGGCTGATCTTGACGGCAGCATGGTCACCCAGACACTCGGTTAAATTGTATACTGAAGAAACTAAGAGGAGCTGAGATAAAGAATCTCTTAGTGAATCATCGATACTTCTAGAATGCATACAAATTTTTAATGAAGTAATGAGAATAGATCTCTTTGCTATTCAGTGATTTCAAGCAAAAATGACAAAATTGTAAACGGAAAAGTAAATATAACTATGATTGCATTCTCACTGATGTAGATCATCGATATGGATGTAGAGAAGATAGGAAACATTAACAAACTCAGTTCAAAATTGAATTGGGAATACTGATATCTTTGTTAGCAGCGTAAGATAGGTAAATATTCCAAAAGTATCCCAGCACGTTCGAGAATAATACTCGATAATGTGGAGGAACCAGACTAAAATTGATCTGCATCACGAGAGGCCAGAAAAGCCAATTGTTGATGAGGACTTCAGGAAGAATGTTAATAGTATTTTGATGCGCTCTGATGAAATTAGGGATTTCCATATACTCGATGCCGAGGATTAAAATGTATGAGATTGGGATTGTAATAGCAGTCTGATCGAAAGCCATTGCTGTAAACACTTTGGCTGTTGGAGAAAGTTTCGGGAGTAATTGCATAAATTTAGTCACTCCAGTTGTATACCAAATATGTAGAAACGGAGTTAGGATGAATGAACCGGCTGCTGTCATTCGAAAAACGCGGTACCAATCAAATTTTGGAGGTTTTCCTTCTTTGTCCTTTTCGATGAAGAGTTGGCAGGTAATATCTCCAGCAGCAAAGGTTAATCCTTGTAAATTTTAGTAAAATTGTTAGAGAAAAGGATTTACCAGCTGTGATTATTTTTGTTTTGAGAGGGTGTTTCATGAGGAGATTATTGTACAAAGAGATTATTCTCATGGTAGTAGGAGTCGAAGTTAGTTTTTTTGCAATGTTAATCAAAATAAAATGCAACAAGGTACTGAGATGCTGAATTCAAATTTTCAAAAAGTTAATCCATACAATCAAGATAGCTAAAAAAAATAATAATAATGATATTTTAAATAATTTTTCGAAACAAAATTTTCTCACGAAATCGTAAGAGCATTTAGAATTTGTATGTTGATGTTCAGTGAAAGTTGAAAGTTCAAGGTCACTTGGGTAAATTGGTAAAACATACTTGCAGTAGAGTAACTTGTATTCCATACAGTCAAATCACAATGAAATTTGAAGAATAGAAAATAATCTTATTGACCACAAAAGCAACTAGAATGAAAAAAGGTGCGAGGTATTGATAGAGGGAGAATTCATGTTGAAAAGCAAAGAAAATGAAAATTACAACTTTTAATTAAGAAAATCAAACTCAGAGTAAAGAAGAAACTATAAACGCACACAGAATTAACTTTCAATCAAAATTATTGAATTGACTACATTTGAATTCAAGTTAAGCTTAAGCACAGCGTTGTTTCAAAGGACTACGAATATTTCAAATAGTTAACGTTACTAAATGGGGGGTAGTTTACGAGGTGGGAAAAAATCATCACTTGATAAAGTCTGAAATACTGATCTTATTCTCACTTAGTTACTAACCTTCAGTCTTTAAAGCTTCTTTGTTTGATTTTAACATAGTTCGATGAACTACAATCGAATTGAACTTGCTTTTCTTCAAACCTACGCATTATGGCTTTGCATTTCCAAAATCTTTTTCGTTCATATCTCATCAAAGATTTGCAAAGTGCGAGAATCGAACAATTACATATTTTGTTATGAAGTTCCTCTAATTTCCTAATTTTGTGGTTTCGAGGTTCTATTCTCATTCAGAGCCTCATTTGAATAAAAAAATTTGACCTGATAGAGAACTTTCAAAATGGTTTCATTTTGATGGAGAGACTTAGATTTCATGTCGAAGCTTAGTTTAAATTTTTCCCATAGAAAGTTTGAATCACTCAGCGGTTATATTAAATTTATCATAAACGAGCAACTACTTACCCCATTTAGGATAGTTCGGGGGCATAAATTGAATTTTTTGAAGCACTTTGACTTGTTTCTCACCCACGAAGGTCTCTTTGTCCAGCTTTTTATATTAGAATGAGTCCACCATAAAAGGGAGCAAAATTACTGGAAGAGAAAGATCTGTAGCCAAAGCCACTCCAACAGTTTTCTTCAGGTGTGGACTGTAGCTAACATGAGTCACCACTCCGAGCTCTTTGCCTTCAGTTGTTAACTTGGCTCCTTTTTCGATTGCCTCTTGTCCTTCGATTTCAAAACCAATTCTTTTAGTTTTTGGTTCTGGCTTCTTTGACAAAGCTTCATAACCAATGAAATTCAAGGTCTAAAAAAGGGAAGTTAAAGAAAATCGGAGATTTCTTAAATAACCGCTGGGTCTCTGTCCTTTAGAGCGAATTGTACGAGCCAGCCCATTCCCAGTTCTTCTGGAGTGTATTTTCCGATTTCTTCAGGTCGTAAATCGTAATATCCAACTTCCATTCTGAGTGTTTCCCACCCCTTGAATCCCATCAGCTTCACCTCTTCATTTTTGGATAAGAGCTCCCAAAGTTTTTCGGTGTATTTCTTTTCGACAGAAAAGTCGAATACCTCCTCGCCTTGATATTTTTAGAGTAATTTACAAAGAGAACATAAATTTATGTTACCATTTCCGCATCCTTTATATACAGAGAAAGGAACACCTACTACTTCTTCACCAATTTTTCGGTGTTCCATGAACTTGAGTTCTGCGATCTCTGGATTGATCGCATTTTTAACGACCTCGCCTGAGCGAGGGCCTGAAACAATAAGACAGTCGTAGTCATCAGAGAAGACGAGGTCTTCTCCGTTGAATCTTTTTTCTCGGATTTGTTGGAAATGGCTCAGAACTTGCTGGTTAGAAGTTGGTCCTAAGGTCAAGTGACTTCAGGAATAAGTTTGAGCAACTTGAGAAATTAAATTTAGACTCACTAATAATCTGGGAATTTGGTGATGAAAGCTTTATCAAGGAGAAATCCCTCTTCAGTCAAGATCATAGCCAAATTAGCAGTATTTTCCTTAAAGTCTACGATCTCTTAGAGAAGCTAATTTGATCAGACTTACCATCAACATTCGCATTCGTTGCGAGCTTGAGGAATTCAGCAGCTTTGGCTCCTGAGACTCTTCATACTCTGTTTAGAGAGAGCAAAAAAGTGATAATTACCTCAGATGAAGGTAATAAGAGAGGTCAGCGAGCGTTGCGTTCGTCCTGGTGTAGAGCATTTCTTGCTCATAGCCAGTTTTCTCATATTCATAAGGCATTAAGAATCCTATAAGAAAGAAGGAACGTCTAGGCTCTTTGTTAAATTTCTATGCTATTTACCATTATGTTCAACCATTTTTGCCTTGGCAGTATTGGTATGATAATCATTGAGCGTGAGTTTGACAGGAGATTGTGATGTTGATTCCATTGCGTATCTTTATTATTTTAAAATACTTCAATAATTCAATTTTTTATATAAATTCAAAAGCGGCAAAATTAAATTGCTCATGAGCAATGCACTATTATAATTTATGTGCCCATCGTGGGAGGCGTTGGAGAATTCATAGATACATATATGTTTACATTCATATTTTGATAGAAATTCTGTGGATATCAGACTGAGAAGTACAGGTTGTTGTTGGACAATTGCTTGGTGGCTTTGAATTTCCTACTAATATTTCTATTTCTTCGACTATTTGGATTTCTCTATCTTCATCAAAATCCAATATCAACAACCTCTAATTTGAAGTCACAACAAGTGATAAAGGTATATCTAAATATAGAACGCAGAATTTGGCGGATTTAATTGCTGAAACGGTGACTGAACGTGAGGTTGTCGTTTTACTCTTATTAATTCATTGGATCTCGCAATAGAATCAATGTGAAATTCGCTTAGACAAGCTATTTTGAATAAAAAGTTTCATTGGGCTAACAGATTTCTACTTCTCTCTGCTTAAATTCGAGAGAAGGCCATTTTATCTATTTATTCTAATTGATTTGAGCAATTTAGACTAAGGTTTCCATAAAATACAAAAAAGTTAACCTCTTTTAGGATAATTTGGTTCCATAAATTTGAGTTTCTGTGTTATTTTAGCTTTTTTCTCACCTACGAATGCCTCTGTAACCTGCTTTGTAATGAGATATAGCAATGAGACAACGAAAAAATAGGATCAATGAATATACCGAAAGAGAAGTGTCTGTGACCAAAGCTGCTCCAATAGTTTTTTGCAAATGTGGGCTATAGGTAACATGTGTTACCCATCCAACCTCTTTGCCACCTGTTGAGATTTTCGCTCCTTTCTCGATGTTTTCTTTGCTTCCAATTTCAAAGCCAATTCTTTTAGTCCTGGGCTTCACTTGCTTCTTTAAAGCATCATACCCTAAAAATTTCAATGTCTATGACAAAAAAGTCAAAGAAAGCAAACTGGGAAATGAACTCACCGATGGATCTCTGCCTTTTAATGCAAATTGAATAAGCCAGCCCATTCCTAGTTCTTCTGGCGTATATTTTCCGACTTCTTCAGGCAATAAATCAAAATATCCAACTTCTAATCTAAGTGATTCCCAAGCTTTGAAACCCGACAGCTTCATCTCCTCGTTTTCGAATAAAAACTCGAAGAGTTTTTCAAAGTGTTCCTCTTTGGCAGAAAATTCAAAACATTCTTCTCCTATGCGAATTTCCGACTGCTAAGCAAAGAGAGTCCAGATATTAGCCTTACCATTCGCACATCCCCTAAGGACAGAGTATGGAATGCCTAACTCTTCTTCGAACACATTGATATGCTCCATGAACTTGAATTCTGAGATTTCGATATCAATCGCTTTTTTCACGAGCTCTGCTGCACGAGGGCCTGAAGCGGCCAGGAGATCGTACTCTTCAAGAGGTTGGACACTCAAATCTTCATCACCAAAATTTTTTTCCTGAATCTTTTGGAAATGTTCCAGAATTGGTTGCTCAGAGGTCGGCCCAACGGTTAAATGACTTCATGCATAGATTTTATCATTGCAAAGAAAGCAGAGATCGGACTTACTAATAATCTGAAAATTTAGTAATGATGAGTTTATCTAGGAGAAATCCTTCTTCAGTCAGAGCCATTGAGAAATTAGCCTGGTTCTCTTTGAATTCTATGAAAAGTGTGAAAAACATGCTGAGCGAGTGAGATTTACCGTCAATATTTGAAATCGTTGCGAGTTTAAGAAAATCAGCTGCTTTATCACCTGAGACCCTTGAAACTATGATCAGAGCAGGTGATCAGAAATAATTACCTTAACTGGAGGTAATGAGAGAGGTCTGTAAGAGTTGCGTGCTTTCTGGTGTAGAGCATTTCTTGCTCATAGCCGGTGCCTTCATATTCATAAGGCATCAAATATCCTAGCAATTGAGAATGCGTTCAGATTCGAATAGAATTCGACACAATTACCGCAGTTTTCAACCATTTTCGCTTTGATAGTATTGGCATGATAATCGTGAAGTGTAAGTTCTATTGGAGGATGCGAAGTGGAGAACGCTCTCTTTCCGATTTGGTTGAAAAGAGACCTTGAAACTGCTTTTATCATAGTGTTTCTATTTTTCTTTGCGACTATATCCTGAGAAAATCTTTATTTTAATTAGTGATCTGGAATGCGATGTGATGCAAAATTGAAATTTTTTTACAAAGAAAGTCATCCATCTCAGTGGACAGCTGGAGATTCATTAGCATTGCTTCTATACAACATTTCTTGGTGTCCTTCTGAATATCGTTCAATTTCAGGCAAGAAATTTAAAATCTCACAGGTTTTTCTGATGTGATTGTTCTGAGCCGTTCAAATTTTGGTTTTGTATTGTTTAGAGGGATTCTTTGAAAAATTAATTTATCCTGATAGCAAGCAATGAAAAACTTTATAATTCTGCTACAATATTGATGTGAATTGACTAATATAGAGAAGCTTGAGAGTATCTTCACATCAGATGGTTTTCCTATTTTCGCAATCAACCTTATCGGTTTGAAAAAATTAATAATAGCACTAATTCCATCGGCAAACAGTCAAATCAATCAGAGCCATTTAAAACTCTTTTTCCCATTTGGTAGAAGGCACACCTCATATCTGATATTCTCAACAGTTCAAACTAAAGTTAGCTACGTTCAATAGGACAAATAAACTCTATATGTTTTTCAGCTGATAGCAAATTGCTCGTTTTTATAGGAGCAAGTAACACGATCCGAAGAATGTACATTACAAAACAAACGCACTGCTCTTGAATTCGAAAATGTTCTTGATAGTAATGAAATGAATTCACGTATTCAAATTAATATAGAGGAGCTTGTAAGTATGAGCACGAGCATTCAGATTGAATTAAAAATATAAATATTCATGACCATTTCCAAAGCATATAACACCTTTATTTCTTCTGAAGGGTTCTACTTTTCGTTCACACAGAGTACACCTTTATAAAAAAAAAAATTACTTGGCATTTAGCTAACTCAGAAAGAAAAGAAATTGTACAAATGAATTATGTTTTTTTTTTCTTTTTCTCTCTCTCTTCGTTATTGTTAATCAAAGATATGCAACATATTTAATAATTTGCTAATATTTTAATAGATGCTCTTTAGTACTGTCATCCGAACTAAGGTACCACCTACTCAGGCCAACACAAAGCCTCGCGAGTACGCACCCACAATTTCTCTGTGGGCTCAACAGATCCTCTCCAAGAAAGCAGCGCATAAAACCAACTTGCAACTTATCGAAGAAACCATCAAAATCGAAGGTTCGCTCGTGAGATTCTCTTTGGTTAACGAGAACGGACTTAAACACTCAGGATCATTTGAGTTATTCAACGAGGGTATCCTCAATGTGTCTATCAATAATCCCAACAACAAAAGCGGGTTTAACTACCACGACATAGAAGCGAAACCTAAGCTCACTCCTTTCTATCCTCACATTGCGAAACACGATAAGTCTCGCTACACTTTCCAATTCGCTGATACTGCTGACTACGAAAAATCGCCTGTGAAATCGAAATACTCTGTCGTCATTGACCTGAAACCTTTTAGACTCACGATGACGGATCAGACTGGGAAAGAAATCTTCCAACTCAACCGCGAGGAGAAGTTTTCGTTTGGAGAACATTTGCTTTTCGACATTCGGCTCCCTACTCATCATCTGTGGGGACTCGCTGAGAGAGCTGATCATCCTTATCTTGAAGATACAAATGCTAAGGGGGTTCCAAAAGAACCATACAGATTGTGGGCCAGAGATAACCCAAAATACAAGCCTTTCTCACCTCTCGGGCTTTATGGGTCAATGCCCGTCGTTCTGAGTCTTCAAAATGAGGAGACTCGAAGCACAGTTGGTGTTTTCCAAGCAAATGCATCAGAAACATACGTTGAGGTTGAAAAGTCAACCAAGGGTTATTCTGACCTCACCTGGCTTAACCAGGCAGGTGATTTGCAAATGTACGTGATGGCAGCAGATAATTTCCATGAATACTTCTATCGCCTCTCTCAAGTCACCGGTTTCGCATATCTTCCTCCTTTCTGGGCTCTCGGATTCCATCAATGTCGGTACAGTTACATGAGCGAGAAGGAAGTCGATGAGGTAAACACGAAACTCAGAGAATTCAAAATCCCTTGTGATTCTATTACGCTGGATATTGACCACACTGAAGATTTCAAATACTTCACGTGGAGCAAAGAAAGATACCCAGATCCTGCTGCACTCATCAAGCGCGTTCGTGCCAACAAGCGAAGAATCATCACTATCAATGACCCGCACCTCAAAGAAGATGAAACTTATGCTCCTTTCGCCAAAGCCAAAGAAAGAGGCTTATTAGTTCGAACTCCTGAAGGTGAGACTATGATAAATTACTGTTGGCCAGGCAAATCCGGATGGCTTGACTTCATTAATGAAGAAGCTCAGGACTTTTGGGCTTCTCTATACAGCTATGACCACTATACCCATGCTACTCGCGATGTACATGCTTGGAACGATATGAACGAGCCTGCTGTGTTTGACCCTGTTTGGGAGCAGTCTATGAACCCACGCAACAAGCACAAGTTCCACAAAAACGGTGAGGAAAGAGACGTGGATCATCTCTACGTCCATAACGTTTATGGCCATTTGCAAACAAAAGGAACATTCAAAGGATTGATCCAACGTGACCACCCTAAGAAATACCGTCCTTTCATCCTGACAAGATCATTCTTTGCTGGCACTCAGAAATATGCCACCGTTTGGAGCGCAGATTGTGGCAGCAAGTTCGTTGACCTTTCTGCTCAGATCCCCTTAGCTTTGAACACTAGTCTCTGCGGAATCTCATTCAATGGAAGCGATATCGGTGGCTTCATGGGAGATCCAGCCCCAGAGGTTGCTTTGAGATGGTACCAATACGGCTTGTTTATGCCATACTTCAGAGCTCACTCAAACAGCGACACCAAGCGCCGTGAGCCTTACGTCTATGAACCTCTCTACCGAGACCAAATTATCAAAGCCATCCAAGAGAGATACCGATGGTTGTATTACTGGTATACCACTTTTGAAGAGTACGTACGTACCGGCTACCCTATTACGAGAACAGTCTGGCTCGAAACGAAACACAAAAAGATCACCGAATCTCTCTTGAAAGAGGATCTTCAGTTCTTTATCGGAAGTTCCTTGCTTGTCATCCCTATAGTCGAGAAATACAGAAGATACGTTGAAATTCATCCAGATTTACGGGACGAAGAATGGTTCACTTATAACGGCGGATATCTCGAAAACAACAACGAACCTTTCAAAACAGGGCTTGAAAGCATCGGATACTTCATCAGAGCCGGATCCATCCTGACTCTTGCTGACCTTTCAGGAGAAATCCTTTCCAGTGAAGACGTCTTAACTAAGCCATTGCATCTTTTCATCACGCTTGGAAAGGAAGAGACCGCGAAAGGCACTTTTTATTTTGATGATACAGAAACTTGGGACTACCAAAATAAGCATTATGTGAGAAGAGAATTCGAGTTTAAGGACATGAAGTTAACGAACAAGAAAACCGATGAGGAGCAGATCCCTGACAACGTGCAAGACAACTACATCTCAACAATTACTATTTGCGGTACTACTGAGGAGATCACGAAATGGACTATTGCAAATTCGCATGAATACAACCTCAATGACCATAAAGTCGACTTGAAAGACCAAACAGCAAAGATCATTCATATTAAAGGACTTAATTTGAAAATTAAATCAGATTGGGAGATCCAATTCACCAGGCCAGAAAAGAAAGAAGAACCTAAGGAGGAACATAAAAAAGAAACTGCAGAGGAGACTAAAAACGAAGCCCAGGAAGAAACTAAAAATGAAACAGAAAATCAACCATAAATGGTGATAGCAAAAGGCGTACCTCTATCCAAAAAAGCAGTTTGCATAGCCTAATTCTACCTATTAAGTATAGCCTCTCCATCTTCTTAGGATTATAGCATCTTACTCATGATATGCCATAACAAACAGAGTTAATTTTAAGAATTAGTAACAACGAATTTCTAAAAGCAATTTACAAATTGAGAGACAGACTCGCACTAAAAACAAAATGATTAGAGCGATATAACGATATATTTTTGCAAGCAATGAACATAGCAATTGAAACAAGTGTAGATTGAGGCGGATGGACAGATCTAGATTAAATATTTATCACTATTTATTTTTTTTGAGAAGAGGCTTAATCTCATTTTGCAGGAACCTTGGGAGATAGTTTTTCACGTGCACCTTGAGACTGGTGGCCAATACAGCAGATTTATCTTTTTCGAATTTATTGATACGAGAAGAAATCGTTTGTCTTGATGTGGAAGTGTTAACTCTCTCAGTCGAAGTGTCCACTTTCTCAGTTGAAGTGTTAACGCGCTCAGTCGTCGTAGATGATTTTGGGAAATAGTTTTTAGCTGGGTTTCCGAATTCAGGGGACAATGGAAGTTGGTTTATATTTTGAGTAAAATCTGATATTGTGATCCGGTCATCGGTTTTGATTTTCAGCCCTCGTTCGAAAAGGAAACTTGATTGTGTTAGACCGCAGGTGGAGTAATTATTGGATGAGTTCCTGCTTTGATTTAGAGGGTGGCTGGTCTCTAAGAGAGATGTTGTGCTTAATCCTTTTGAGTATATTTTCTTTTGTTCTTTCTTCGTAGAGTGCATTTCTTTTCGAAAGCTTGTGTTGCTTTCGTCGGTCATTTGAGTCTTTGAAGGAGAATAATATTTCTTCGGGGTTTTCTTTGTTTTATTGGGAGTGTGAGACCCTACTCGCAAATCTTTGTTGAAGATGACCTTGAAAAGCTTTTTATTTTCCTTGATCACATTGTTTTCTTTGTCGTTGCCATTCGTTGTGAGGTTTTGAGTTTGGTGATGAACAATGTTTGCCAAGTTTTCCACGTTAGCTGCAGCTGAAAATGAGCCCAGGCGGTTTTGGCACTGCACAATGAATGTGTTTTCGGATTTCACATCGCTAAGAGGATAGGAAGTTTGGTTGTCCTCAGGTTGCTCAGCTTCTGATCTGCTAGTTGCAGGAGAGTTATGATTAGGAGCTGGAGAGGTATCTTCTTGACCAAATCGAGACGAAAAAGGTTCCTTCATTTCGCCTTGAGAATCTCTATTGCTATTTTCATTACCTTCCCCTTGATTTTGTACAATCCCAGCAGTTTCCTGCTCAGATATCAATTCAAAAGACCCATAGTTAGTTGTTTTCGTGATAGCGATAGGCATGAGGTGCTCTGGCAAAATTTCCTGCTTTTGTGCGAAATAATTTGAGTCAGTATTCGGGCTAATCGATGTCTGTTCGGTCCCAATATCCAAGGCTGAGCGGGAATGATACTTGCCTTCTGAAGGAGAAAGGCTTGGACTCGTATTTCGTGAAGATGAATAAGAGTTGGGTGAGATCGATCGAGTTAGTTGAGGAGGTTCTGAACCACCGAAAGCAAAATATTGTTTTGAAGGTGTCTTTGTATTGCAAAAAGACTCATTCGAGTCAGCAAACTTCGAAGGACTCTGTTGGTTTTTCAAGTCACCGAATTTTGCAATTAAAGCTGCTATTCCTTTGTGACTGTCATAGGATCTCGAAGAATAGGGTTTCATTGCGTTGGTATCTTTCGAATTTGGACTTCTCAGATTTTTCCTTTCACTCTGACTTTCGCATTTGTGCTGTGATTTTTTGGCCGGTGAAATGACATCTGCAGATTCATTGTGCTTAAATCCGGATAAAAGGCTCTTTATCAGCGTTTCTTTTTTTCGCTGCAAGAGATCACTTTCTCTATCGCTGATGACGACTTCTGCAACAAGTAACTGGCTAGTTTCGAAATTACCATGAGCAAGGACGTGATTTTGTTGGTCTTCTGTTTTGAGATCAGATGGTGGATTTAAGGGTCGCGTTGCATTAGAAGTAGGCTCATTTTTCCTTTCTGAGATGAGTTTATTATCTGATACAAATTTCTCTAGGTTTTTGAGAACTGCTTGATTGAGGTCTTCACTCTCAGTGCAACCATAGAGGTTCGTGTATTCTAACTTCTGCAATATTTTCTCAAGAAGCTCATCGCCATATGTTAGTTCTTTCTTCTTGAATTTGCTTTTCAACGCCTCCGTTTCTTCTCTTTGAATTCGAGAGAGAAAACTCTCAGCTGAAGTAACCTACCATGAATTATCATGAATAACCCTCGTGAAATAATCTATTACGAGTCCAGCGATTATCAACTTGAGATTCTGCACCTTCGCTTCTAACCTTCTGATGGTCTGGTCTTTCAGCTCATCGAAAACGGACCTTGTTGTTTGGGTGCTCAAGGATTGCAAGTTCATAGGGACTAATTTCTCGAACTCTTGAACCTTCTCGCCTCCCTTACAATTTTGCAGGTTTTCAATGATTATGTCTCTAAAGACCTAGAATTTATTCGTTAGAACTTCGCAATACCTTAGAAATAATTACTTTTCTCTCTCGGAACACTTGTAGCATTGCTTCTATAAAGGTTGCGTCCTTAATCAAATAAGACGAAGAGAACTTCTGTAGTTTCATCAGAAGTTTTTGGGTTTCGTCGAAGAATTGGTGCAGCTTATCCGTCCCTGACTCAGGTTTGCTCCCCATATGCATGTCCTTAGCAAGGTTTGCCTTAGATGTATATTCTTCGAAAAGAGGAAGAACGTCCTCCTTTGGAAACACAAGAGAGCTTCCGTACTTCTTGACAAATTCTTGGTCAAGAGCAAAACTTTGCTTGATCTCGTTGATTTGAGTGAGCATCGCGAGTATTTGCTGGTTTTGAGAAAGAGATAAAAGTAAATAATAAGACCGTTAGGATTTGTGATTAATAAATGTGGTATCCTGAGTTAATAACTGGGATAGTAAAGTGATCAGGAGGGAAGGTTGGCGGCTAATAATGCAATGTCGAGAAAGTAGGCGATGAATTGAGGAGGTAATAGTGACTATTTAACTAATGCGCTACTCGAGAAGTGTTGAGTTGGAACAGTCGTCGTATAAAATGAGAAAGTAAACAGTTATAATTTCAGGAAAAAAAAAAAATGCATCTGAGTAAATAGTTTTAAATAAGCCTAATCATAGCAGAAAGAAGACTGTTAAATACATTCAAATGAGGGTTCATATGGAAGCAAAAATTCTTTAAAATTCGAAATTGACTTCGAAATCTGTTAATGAGAGCTTGATAATTTAAAAGAGGAGAAAAAGCAGCCATGGCGAATAAATTGAGCCCCTAAGATGGCTGTGAATGGTGGTTTTATCACTCTGTCTCGACGAAGAAGTTGGACTTTGAGAAAAAGGAGTTCCCGAGCACAATGTTAACTCGATAATTGAAGAATAATTAGATGATTTGCTATTCGGTGAGTGAGAATATATTGAGTTTCTTGATTGAAAGAACGAGGACCTGGCCGATGATCCATATTTCTCAAATTGAAGTTCAGTTGTCGACTCCTGGGTCAATTTTCGGTTCTCACTCCTAAATTTTACAAAAGTGCCAATTTCCTATCAAATTTAATTTTCATGAACTCGTCCAAAATCGAAAATTTACTTGCCTCAAATAATGCTGAGAGCAGATCAGAATATGTTAACTTCAGAAGTTTGTTGACCGAAGCTGATAGAGGTTTCTCTTGAATAGAAGTGGAGAAATAATGAATACTCAAAAGGAAGATTCCTTCATGTAACTTCAATTTTTGATATTTTCCATCACACACACACTCATGAAAAATATTTTAATAATGATTAGCCAAAAAAGCCCGTTGTCGAGCTGAATTTAAATTTAATGACTTATCAAATCGCCTTAGGACTGTAAAGTTCCTTAGACTATTTCAGGCATCTCTATCTTTGAATAACTGATAGATGGTAGTCAGACAGAAAAGGCGATAAAATGAAATTGACTCAGAGCTATTTATTTCCAGTGTCGTAAAAGATGTGTATGGAACTGAATTTTAGGATTATGTTGGATCGTCCCTTGGAAATCCAAATTTTTGAACTTTACAAAAGCGGGAGATGTTTAATAAGCCAAGGTGTTGCTTTAATAAGCTCCATGAGAGCGCTTCATATTCAATCAAATGGCCAGAGACAATCTATTTGTTGAAAATCCGGAACATAGCATTTGGAGTATGCATATAGTGAAAAAATTTGAATCAATGGAAAATCCTTTTATAGTTTTAAGATATCTATTAGAAAATGAAGTTCAGGGTCTGGAATGCATTTTCTCAATAAGAAAAACTCAATATAATCTCTTGAACATACATGAATAGAATAATTGTGAGTGCGAGAGTGGACATTCTTTCAGATGAAGATTACATCATCAGCTAATTGTTTGTTCCACTAGAATCTCAACTAAACTGTGCTCTGACTAGTATTACTTTAACAGCAATATGTGACCCTCTCCATTGTATGAGTTCCCAATCAGTCAGGTAATAAAGAAAGTACTGTTTAACTTATCCACTCAAGAATAATTTTTGAGAACTTTTTAAAATTTATTTAAATTTAGAAAATGGATCAAGATTGTTCTTGAGTCCCTTATCTAAATCGTTTGAAATCACAATTTTCAAAAAAGCACATCTTTGCCAAGTAATTTGTTAAGTGGTTGAGGAATTGCTGCAAATTACCCATGTGCTGATTCTATTTAGAAGGCACATATGTATCTACTCATGTTTCACTCACTAGCTTTGTTTGATTCAAAGTCCGTCTTTTTAAAAGCAAATCTGCAGTATTTTCAACAAACTATGATTCTGTTGCTGTCTTTCTCAGTGATAAGACGATTACTTGCCTCGTAAAGAAAGCGTAAGATAGAGTTCAGACAGAAAGATTTATCTTAAATTTTATTATAAACATTTATTCAATTTTTAAGATAGAGCGCTTGAGCGATGGCTACGCTGGCTAAGCTGCCACTAATACAACATACTTTTCAAATCCATGTCTCGAGCTGTCAATCTTCCGACCCTGTTAACGAAAGCACCGAATCGAAGCTTTTGCAACCTAAACCCAAACCTCAGATTGGAAAATTGAACATTCCAGCCTTGAATTCCAGTATGCAAGAAAATTACAAATCCCGACGGTCGAACCGTCATGCTTTCGAAAGCGAATTAGAACAAAGGGCACTAAACGATCTGAAACATCTTAGTTTGGTTGATAATAGCAGCAGAGCTTCATTAATGGATGAGATGGATAATCTGATAAGCATAAGAGAGATAATAAAATCGCAACAACATCATCGTAGAGAAGTTAGTGTGGATACATCTCTTGCCAACAATACGTTCAATGCAAACTCCAGTGTTTCAATGGAAAGGCCCGTTCAAAAACCACAATTCAAGCAAACCTTTAGTGATTTTTATCAAGTTAAAATGCGAAACCCACTGCCTGTAAGAGAAAGGAGATTCCGCACGCCGTCTCCAAAGAAGCGTCCCGAAATGATACAAGTACCTGGGCTACAATCACCCATGAAAGAAGCCCCGTCGGTACTACAATCTCCTACAAAATCACCAATGAACTCGAATGAAAGCTCAAAAAAAGAGCTGAGATTTAGGATCATTACTAACCTCATTGAGGAATTCAAAGCAAGGAAGCCGCCAGTGATAGTAGAGAGAGCAAAAGGTGCGGTTGAAATTAAACCAATAGTGAATAGAATACGGCCTCCATCAGTGCATAGAGGTCGGGTGCTATTTTCTAATTCGATAAACAAGCCTCCTGGGACGTTAAGGAAGTTATCGTTAAATTGTGATTTTTCAATTCAACCAGTAGGAAGCTGTCCAAATAATTTAGACAGTTTGAATAGCGAAACTAATCGCGGTGGGAAGGAGTTACAGAAGACTGTACGTTCGATGGTCAAACCTGAGAGGAAGTTAGTTCAACTAAATCCTCGTGCTCAAGGAAACAACTATCGAGGAATTCCAGGTTACACTTAAATAAGATGTGAGTTTATTCACATATAATTTGTTAATTTCCATTTCGTAATTTCTTAGGTGCATTTTTTTTTTTCCGACTGTGTTGCTAATTTAATCAAAATTCATATGAATTTCTAACTTTCAATGGCAAATCAAATGTTCTCATATCCTAAATTGGCTGATAAAGTTTTCGGTCATGCAATTCGCATGAGATAGAGTTTCACGGTTCAACGTTATGCAGGAATTGAAATTATATTATAAATTTTCTATCTCCTCAGTTATTTTCCTTCACTCAGCTTCCTCTCAGAATAGTCAGTAATTGTTGTATTGTTGCAAGTCAGTACCAGACTTAAGCCACTGTGAGATCTGAAGCATTGATGAGTTAACCGCGAAGTTGATTACAAGCTCCTCGGTCCACTCGTTGTTGCACTCACTCCACAGCATTACCAGTCGAATCCAGATTCAGTTTTTGTTTTTTCAAATTTTAACACCACTTCAAGGCTGATCTCTACAGGTTAGCGTTCTCACGTCGATTCATGCCTTAAGTTCTGTCCTTTTAGTTGTAATCGCATTGATAACTTAGAGATTTCTATCAAACTCAATTGAAAAAAAAGAATGGTTTCCGTGTGAGAGTCTGAAATTAAAAATTCTGTCTCAAATTTGGTGGAATTAAAAAAAAAAAGAATCTGTGTGTCTGTCTATATCATATAGACATGCATCTATTATACAGCGCTACCTATTTGTTTGGATGTGTATCTCATTTTACAAGAGAAGCGCTGTTATGTGAAATTAGGCCTAATATTACTGAGAAAACTTATCAAAATATAAATTAAGAATCCTTATTCCATCTAAATTCGATTTTTTTTGGGTTAGCCCTACTGATTCATAGATCTCCAATCACTATTATCCCTACCTTTATTTCATAAGCATCCAATATATACCCTCTACCAACTCTGTTTTAACTACGAAACCAAGCATTTTTCGGTCATTTCGTTGATTTTATTGTTTCTGGAATATTCGAATCCAAATTTGAGAGGGTACTTGATTTTTCCAATTAGAATAACATAACTCACTGATTATTCTTTCAGAGGGCTCATCCTATTAAAATATAGGATTCCAGAAATCATCAATAATTATCGAAATTTCCTGTATTGAAATAATAAATGGAGTTAGTCTATTCCGTTATCAAGCTCCTGTTTAGGTATCTCTTCAGTAAACTCATTGAAAATTGGACCTTAATTCATTCAAAGGCTATTTGCTCATCTCTTCTTCAAAGAACTGACTATCATTGGATTGGAGAATTTCCCAAAAGTATCATTATTTCTTTAGAGTCATTTGGGTTAATTCGATTACGAAAGGATGGAGCTGTAATCTTATGTGGGAATCACGGAAACCAATTCATTGATGCTCTCGTAACTAATAAAATTTGTTTTACATCTTTCTTTACGATTTATTATATTTTATAGCTCTTGATGGCTTTTGTTCCGCGAAGAGTAAATTTCGTTATGGCAGCATCCGTAACAAACTTACTATTGAAATGAGAAATAACTCCCTGACTCTGCATATTTTAGACCTTTGAAAAACCTGTGATTGGAAGGTTTGCTCGGCATATGCAGGTGATCCCAGTCGATAGGCCTCAGGTAGCAACACTATTTATTTCGCTCTGAAACTGAAGATTTCTTTTTGTGAAAATAGGATCATAAAATTCCCGGAGTAGGATCAATTTTGCATATCAAGAACGAACTCATCATCGTAAGAACTTCTGATGTGAAAAATAAGTTGAATTTTGATTGATAGGGATCTGAAACGAAATTTACGATGTTGAAAATTGGAGACACCTTAAAAATTAAGCAAGTATACTATTGGATTGAAAAAGATACGGAGTTTATTTATTATTAGTTTTCCGATGATTTCGTGGTGAAGCAAGTAATAAATGATACAGAAGTAATTGTGAGCTACCCAAAACCATTCGAAAAGCTCTCAGTGCAGTCAAGCTACTTGGTAAGGTTTCACACAATAGCACACAACCTCACAGAAGTGCTAAAGATTATCCCCAAACTCGATCAATCCCAATTGTATTCTTCGGCTTGGAACGCCCTGCATCAAGGCGTGTGCCTTGGGATATTTCCTGAGGTTCAACTAAAAATAAACCCTGCTTAAGGTCTGATCTTTTGTAATTAGGGAGGATCACATGATAGAACAGAGATGCTCCCATTGAAAGCTGGCGTTTGTATAATGGGTTTGGGAGCAATGAATGCATATCATATTCCAGTGAAAATAGTGCCATGTGGACTCAACTATTACAGAGTTAGAAATTACCCCGTTCAAGGACATCAGCCTAAAGCGCTTCCTAAATTATATAGGGACATGAATTCAGAAGCAAAGCTCTTGTAGAGTTCGGTCAGTCATACGACATTCCTCCGGACCTTGCGCACGAATATCAAATTCACAAAAAAGAAGCTATCACTAAGCTACTAAGCAATATTGAAAAGGTATGTCGCTTATATTTACTGTATTTTGACAGAGATGTTTTTTTTGTAAAACAGATGATGAGAGGCGTGACTATTCGTGCGCCTTCGTATAGTGATCTTGTTGCAGTTTATACCGCCAAGAGCTTATATGTGCCTGATGGTTACCAATTAACTCCCAAAGAAGAGTTCATCCTCAACAGAAGAATGACCGAGGGTTACAACAAATTCAAGGACCACCCAGATATCGAGCAGTTGATGAAAGCGATCAAAGAGTATCGTAGCCAATTGAAAACACTGGCTCTCAGCGATGGACAAGTAAATCGGACTTTTTTCCGAAAAGCAGCTGCTTCATCTGAATTCCTTAGCTGAGAACAATAGCCTCAAAGAGAAGCGCTTTCTTCCCCAAATTTCTGAAGTCACTTGTGCTCTTTGCAATTTCTTTAGTTTTCGTAAGTCTCTCTAGAAATTCAAAGAAGCTAATACCTTTATAGGGTTTACCAGGCTTTTTCTTGAATGGTCCCATTGGTATTGTCGCAAGCTATGTCGCTGAAAAAGAGAGGATAAAAGTAATATTTCGGCAGCTTGATTTTTTTGAGTTTACATTTTCTCATCAGGCATTGAAGAAATCTCTTGTAAAGGTCAAAGCGACTGATGTGATGGCAAGCCAGAAATTGGTTACTTCCTTCGTAGCATTTCCTGTGGCTTCGTTTGTTTGGACTTTTGCGTTCTATTGTTTGCTTACTCGAATTTTCCGCGTCCCACATAACACGGGACTTACTTACTCGATGATATTCTTCGTGATCTGGCCATTTTATAGCTATAGTATCAATTTCATTCACTACAAGTCTAAACTTATTTATTTGAAAAACAGCAATGATTCTCTGCTATGACGTCTTGATCAAAAATTTCCGCAGAGTCGTCGCTTGGATGTATTTATTGCTTTACAAAGACAGACTTGAAGATTTACTTCGAATCAGAAATGTACTCAGAGAAAAGGTTTTTAGACGTGCTAAGTTTAACCCTCTAAACGTTTTTTTCTGAAATAGATAACCGAGTTTGTGGATCAACACGGAGCCGAGGTCGTGGAAGATTTCGATAACAATAGGATTATCAATAAGCAAAGTCGCCAAAGAAAAATGCAGATAGAGTTGGATAAAGCTTTTGAAATCCTTAAAGAATTATACATCTAATATACTTATGTAATTATAGAAATTAAAAGTCACTGCGCTTGTGTCGATTGTTTAATAAAATAACTAAACGATGGGAGCAGCTACTCTAAGGACTTTAAATCTGTTACATATTACTTCCGTTATATCATGCATACATATAATTAAGTAGCTTGTGATTCATAGAAAATGAAGAGATTTCTGGACTATTGTTATTCGAAAACTCTCTTTCAGCAAAGATTGATTGACACTCTTCCTTAAACCTAAATATATTTCAAACATTCGGGTGTATGGTCTGATTTTATCAGCGTAGACGGTTTTTCCACAACGCGAAATTATTTAGGATTAGGAGGCGTTTGAATCAATAGACTGAACATTGATCATCTGGTTTAATGAATTTTAAAATTCGTTTATTTGTTAAACTCTTATTAAAAGATTTATCATATTTATTTCAATACTAAGGAAAGGTTCCTCACGAAATAAATGAACGACAGAGATCATGAAAGCATGCTTGAACCAGATGAGATTCCGCATGAGACGAGTACTCGTAGGGATCGCCATGACCAATTCCTCATACAAAGCCCTCAAAGTGATTTAGAAAACGACAAAATGAAACCACTTACAAAAAAGGATCATATGAATTTGTCGAGAAGTCAAAATGGCATTAACGATTCGCAATTCGGGGAGGATATACAGCTTGAAGACCGCGCCAAGAAGAAAATAAAGCAAAGTCAAACTGGCACGTTGCAACGAATGCATCATGTTTCTGGACCAAGAGAAGTGATGAATGCAGCGGTGAACAGATCATGGAAAAATTTACTTGCCGAGACTGACGATGAAAATATGGCGCAAGTGCAACGAAAAGGGTCTGTAGACGATGTATACTATCCCAGTAATAAATACTCAAAAAATGACATCAAAGAAAAACAAGAGCATCATGACGATAACAGTCGATACAGTTTGAAATTCGCGCAGAAAGTGCCATATTATAGATCTCTTTTAGAGGAGCCGGAAGAAGAGGGATATGAGTTTAGAGGCAAAAACATCCGAAGCAATTCGCAAAGTCAGAGTTCAAAACTGTACTTTGTCCCATTAATGCCACGAAACAATCCAAAGTTTGCGAGTTCTCAAAAATCCAAGCCAGTCATCTTAACCAGTTTGAACAAAGATCGAGGGGTTCCCACTGTTAGTATTAAAAGGATACAAACCATACAAAAAGCAAATAAGTTTGAAAAAAATCAAATGAACGACCCCGAGACAAAAGTCAACGATGAAAGTCCAAAGGAAGTGCCCAAAGAATCGCTTTTGAATGGAAAAAGGAAACAGAAGATAATAAAATTTAACAATTTGAGGCAGCATCAAAAGGGTGTTTTTCGACAGTATATTGTTGATCGCGAGAAGAGAAAAAGAGATGAAGACATAGAAATTTATGAAAGGTACCTACTATCAGTTACTAACTCTCTTTGAATCGGATTCATAGATGTGATGCCTATGATTGTGATGCAATAGCTGATCCTACAAGCTATGAGATGATTTTAGTGGAAAGTCAAGATATTGTGCCAGAAGAAGAAAGCGATGAAGATGAAACAAAAAATGATTATGATTATTTTGAAATAGATAAGCAATTGAACCGTATTAGCGAAGCAAATGAAGGAAGGTCTCGTAAAAATAGTCTCGAATTCAGTGGATTTGTTGGAGAGAAAATTCCGAAGGAGACTTCAGCTAAAGGACAAGGGGTTTTCGTTGATATGGCTGAAAATTCAAGTTCATTAAGAATGAGCGATACTTATCGCGGAATAAAAGAGAACAATGTTGCCCGGAAAAAGAACTTGTTGTTTGGGAATGGCGCAAACAGAGCGTCAGGCGAGCTGCCTGCACATGACCCTGTAATTTCAAACCTCTATCAGCAGAAGGAACTCTTGGACTATGGAGATAATGTATTGGGCAGACCTACGAAAAATACTCTACCACCAGTACGGCACGCAAAAAGAATGGCTTATCAGGGCCGGCAACAAAATAAAATAATTAACTCTCCTCCTCCTCAGAAAGCTGTGGTTTCAAATTCAATTACAAATATCCCTTCACTAAAGTATAACGAAAGAAGTATGGAATATAATTTCCAACATTTGAAAAAATTTCCTCCTGGGCACAACCAAAGAAGTCGTTCGTTAACGTTGCTTGAAACAGCACAAGTGAAGAAAATAAATTCGAAGTGGCATGGGACAGACCCCAAACGAGGTCCCAGAAAATCCCTCGACCCTCATCTGAGGCTAGCGCCACTAGGTCGCAGACAGGCTAGCCTGGATAATTTACCAGACAATAATGACAGTCATCCTGATTCAACGTGGGTACCCGAGAAACAAAACGTCGGCTTTACCACAGACCGCTCTCACGTTCACACCAAGTACCAACCTGAACGATCATCTGAGATTTTTTCTCCTGCACTACAACCTAAAATGCAAAGGCCTAGATCGAGGAGAAACTCGCTTAATAAAGTGGAGGATCAGAGCCAAAATGTTGAATGGGTGGCTTCGCGTGCGAACGTAAAGGAGCTTGAGTCACTTCCATCTGAAACGAAATACAAATTTGGGATGACAGGATCCGCGAAAAGAAATAGCGAGAAGTCCGGCCCTGTGGCTCATCCATCAATTTTCGTTGTGCAAAGGCCGCAAGATTCCTTTTGGCAGCCGACTCTTGGACATAGCTACTCTCCAAATAAAACTAGAACCAACTCGATGATGGGTAACGCGTCTAAGACGCACTCCAGTGCTCGAACAACTCAGATTGAGAAGGAAAAGGATAAAACTTCAGATAATGATGAGGTAGAATTACTGAAACAGCAAGTGGCAGCTCAGAAATATGAGCTCGCACAAATCAAGCAACTTATGGGTATGTATAAAGGGAATAGAGTTCCCACGCCTTCAGGGTTTGGAATTGAAATTTATCCGCGAGATCGAGAACTGGGACCAGTGCAACATAAGAAACGGCGAATCTCCATTGATACGTATGGACTTTTAAAATTAATTGTTTTTACGATTATATCTCAACTAGTTCCCACATCAAAAGAAGACTCAGAAAATATCTCTGGGCGATCGCATATCCGACGCTGCTTGATATATATGCTGAAACTGAAGTGATGCAACGAGTGGAAGAAATAAGGACTAGCTTAGCAGAAATCAAAGAACGAACAGAAGATGTAATATTTTGATTCTTTGGAAGCAAAATTCTTACATTCTCATGAATAGCTGCTGGTTCAGCATTTCATTCCTGAAATTGAAGATAATATGATAAAGGTAGATCGAAATAAAGTATTGGGTTCAGAATTGCTCATATTTTCCTAAAATAGTGGAGAGACGAGAAGAATTTAATATATCAAGCAGTTCAAAAGCCAAATGTCACCAAGAAAGAGATTGACGATACAAGATTCAATATTGAAGTGGGATTAATTTCCTTCTGATCTAATAACAAACTAACTAAATTAGACTGAAATCGTCAAATTTATTCAGGAAATCTTTGACAGAACAACAGCAGCCGCAGAATTTGACGGTTCAAGTCCAGATTACAATCCTCAAGCAACAGCGATGCCAGAAGCATTTTTACTTTACCTGGGTAAGAAAGGAACTCAGATTTCGACTGATAATAAAACTATTTAGGCAATTTTTCGATGAATAAAGTGCTGATTCCTTCGGGTTTTCTCTCTCTTTTCGAGTTGAGACGGCTAAGGTTCAGTCCAAAGTTTAGCAAGCTAATGTAAACATTTGCATTCTAACTCTTAAATGAATGTGATGGGTTCCAATAGCATTAGGGGAGAAGTAGGAAATAAACAGGCAATGATGGTGATAACGATGATAATATTCGTCAGAATTTTGATTCATAAAATGCTTTTGAATCCTGCAAAAGTATTTGTGAATGTGTTTAAACAACCAAAGGATCTCCATCCTGTTTTCTTGGAGTATTCGTTTTACCACATCCCTCAGTTATTATTAACTTCAAATAGGAATCTGAAATTCATATCCTCAATCATATACCAAGGAATCATGGATTTATACATAGAGCAACTTGAGAACGCGTTCATCGAAGGCAACGAAAACAACGTTCGACTTGTTGCTCCAGCGGATCCGATATTTGCTCCAAGTACCCTTCATTGTTGTTCTACAGCGGACTAATATTAACAATAGGAGCTGCTTCGTATTTCGCTAATGAAGATGAAGTCATAAACGGCTTATATTCAAGGGAAGAGATTAGAGCAAGGATGAAAACTGATATCGAGTAACTTTTTCAATGATCAGTTATCATATTTAAAAAATTGCTTTATGTAATCTGTAGTTATGCTGCTCTCAAACTGATATTTTTCAACTGGGGACAGATGATCCATACATTAGTTGAAAAGTTCTGGGAAAATACTGCTTTGGAAATTAAGAGGTGGAAGAATGATCCAAAGAAAAAGAAAGCTTTTGAACTTGCGAAAAAAGATCCATTACTCAAAAATGCAGTTTTCAGAGCGATTTTGAGGCCTGTAGAGGTGCTACAGTAAGACATTATGCATTTCCAAAATGCACAGTTTTCCGATTATTATCAATAAATTAAGCTTTATCATTACTTGTTCTGTAGGTATATTTACACAATACTTTGGCTTTGTTATCAAATTTTATAGAAAATTACTTCACACTTAATGGAAGCTGCTCAAAAGTGGCTATCTTATTTAAGTTTTCAATTCAATTTTTGATGTCTTTTTCGAAAATTATTATATTAACTCAAAAAAAGAGAGACAGTTTCAATGGTATTTAAATGACTTCTTTGCTGACTAATCGTCATTCTACTGTATGTTAAAACATGCCTTGAATAATCTACTACGAACACTGAAAAAATGATTTTTTCTGAAGGAAGAGGACATGTTCTATTGGACTCTTTAGAAAAGTAGCTGAATAGTATCTAACTTCGGAGGAAAGCCTGCTCCAACTGCTCATTACACGATAAATGTCCAAAACAATGAATTTATCATTCGCTAAGGCACAAAATTTCGAATTATCAGTATCATGCGTGGATGAACTTTTGATAACTCTTTGAAAATCCACCAAGAAATCGGTTTTTCGTTAATTTTTCGATTCCTAATTGCTCTTCATGTGTTTTGGAATATCCGGAGTATCTAATCACACAGGATGATGGCCTTAAACCTATGAATGTCGCCCTTGTACATAATATGCTAGTTAAGTCTCATGGATTCTTGAGACTGAAGAGACTAAATGAAGCTCTCGGACGACTCAAACTAATATATATTGGTAATTGTTCCTAAAAAAACACCCTGTAAGGTGCTCATCGCAGATTTTTCTTTAATGAACCTCGGAAGTATGAATTAATGAATTTTAAAAAGTTTTATTGGTTAAGTATACTTTAAAATCGCAATTAAATCACTTTATTTTTTCTCATATCAAGGCGAACGAGTCCCAAGATACTATGGACGATAAAGAATATGAACGGATGCTTGCAGAATATGAGAATATGCACCAACTCAACACTGTCAATGAGAATCCACCCAATAACGAGCATTCAGCCAAACAAATTCACCACAGTAATTTCGAAATGAATATCTTGAAACCAGCTACACAAAGGGATCCGACCGACCGAGTTGGCAATTCAAAGTTGGGAGCAGGCAAGCAAAATGATGATACAATAGACGAAGGATTAGACTCGTCTCAAATTGATCCTTTCCAACAAGTTTATATCATCTCTGATCCAAAAGAATTGAAAGACTTACCAATAAACAGTTCATGGAAAAATTTGCTCAACCAACAAGAGACTGCATGGAGGAACATGCTGCATGAGCATGAAGCAGCATGGAAAAATTTACTTAATATCATTCAAGAAGAAATAAAAGTAGAAGAGTACCAGCAAGGAGCTGAAAGTGGGCAAAGTGATCTCATTTTGAAGAATGGGAAGAATAATGCAAAAGAAAACTTAGATTTTGTTCGTCGTAAAAATGATCTCAGTCCGAAAATCGAACAGAAAGTATCAAACGCTCGAGCTATTCGAGAGAAATGGGAGGAAGAGAGGAAGGAGGCTTTTGGTAAGAAATCAAAAAGCAATGTTCAGAGTCCTAAGGTGAATAATTTCCAATTATCACCGAAGAAAAATTCGGACCTTATCAGTCCCAAAAAAATATCTTTATCGTCGACAAGCAGCCCTAAGAAAGAGAGAGATGACCCTGTCAAAAGCTTAAAAAGGATGGAGTCAGACAAAATAACTACTATTGCTGAAAGTCAAATGAAAAGTGGTAGAAAGACAACTGCAAGCCTACAAAAAAAGACTAGATTGACAGTAAAAAGGAACCTAAGCAGAGGCTATTTCAAAAACCTCAATCCATATTGGAGGGGCGTTTGCGGGCATTATAGCATGGATCGAAAGAGGAGAGAAAGGTTAGAAGATATAGAAATTTATGAGAGGTATTAAGCGTGATTTATTTTTTTTAATTTTCGAATTTTTTTGTAGATGTGATCGTTGGGAGACTGATGTGATAGCCAATCCTAAAGACTATGATGAGATAATATTGCTTGATGACCAAAAGATCGAACCTGAAGAACTGACTGACGAAGATGAAATCACCAATTTTAATTACCTCGAGATGGATAAGCAGTTCGATATTGTTGTGCAACCTCTCAAAATACCACAGCCAGAGCCAACACAAAACTTGATGAAAATCAATCCTCAGCAAAGTGCTCCAACTACCGAGAAAATGCCAGAGGAAGCTCTACCTGCTCGACAAGGAGTTTTTGTTGATATGAGTGTGGATAAACTAGACCCAAGGACTGTAAGAATGAGCTATGTCTACCGTGGAAGCAACGAAAACAATATTACACAAAAGAAGAAATTGCTTTTTGGACACCGAGGGACAAAAGAAACCCTCGAGCTAGATAAATATGATCTTATTTCTCCTGATTTTAATCAGAAAGAATTTCAAAACGGAGGAACTGACACTAGTCCATTGAAAATACCCAAGAAAAAGACTCTAATGCCATTGCAATCCGCGCCAAATTCGCTTGTGAATATACCTGAACCGAAGTACAATTCGCTTTTCAACAATAATGCGCCTTCTGCGCCTGTCACAAACAGAACGAAAATTATTGAGAAAAGTTGGGAATATAACTTCCACCATTCCAGAAGATATCCACCTGCACGTATTCAAAGAAGTCGTTCGTTAACTTCACTTGAGGCGAATCAGTTGAAGAAAATAAAAGCTAAATGGTATAATGTAGACTGGAAGTTAGAAACAAGCAAACACCCAATGAAGAATGTACAGCGCAGGTATAGCTTGAATTTTGTCAAAATGAACAAAGAGTCGGTCAATAAAATGAATAAAGCAGAGCAGTTGATTTTTGAGGAACCTTGGGATGCTCTGATGAAAATAGAGCGTGAGAGATACCCATCAGCACAGGGTACCGACAAAAGGCAGAGCATGAATCGATCACCTTTTGTGGTTCCAGGAGGCCACAGTAATACTTTAGACTCACGTACGAGCGTTGAGAGACTCAAACGATTGCTCCCGAATTCACTCGCCTCGCCCTCAAAGCCGGTAATTAAACGTGCCAGGTCTTCAGGAAAATTAGAACCATTGAATCATAAGGCCACTAGCTTGGATCAACTGCCCAAAAGTTGTAACGTCAGCCCGAATTCAACCTGGTTTGCATATAAAGCAAGTTCAGGCTCGACAACTGATCGTTCTCATGCTCAAACTGAGTATAAGCCTGTTAGATCGCTAAAGCCATTATCTCCTCAATTAAATCCAATTATGCGGAGATCTAAATCGAGAGAGTCAATAGAGAAAGTGAGTGCGGTTAAGAAGATGGGAGTTAGAAGACATCAGAGTCAACGTCTTGAGTGGAACTCTTCATATTCGAATCCACCAGGAATAAAATCGCTTCCAGCGTCTCCTAACAAGCCTGTTGATTATAAGGCTCTTGCAAGAAAATTAAATGATAAACTTGGCAATGGTTCTCTTTCGCAAAGGCCGATGTTTGTCGTGCAACGTCCGCAATATTCTTTTTGGCGACCGACTCGTGGAAGGAGTCTCTCCTTGGATAAAATTAAAACTCAACCGATAAAACAGCAAGTTAGTTCAGACGTTTCCAAGGCTCAAGTAATAGACCTATCGCCTACTAGAAGACCAAGCTTTGAAGTGCATTCGACCCCTCAAATCGAGGATAAAAAACCTAGAGACGGAAAATCGATAGCCACTATAGAATTACTGAGGCAACAGATGCTAGCTCAGCAGAAAATGCTTATGCAGACAATGTTGCTGATGAAAGCGTTCAAACAACCTGCAATTATCATCTCTCGACCCAGTGAGCTTGAGAATTCTAAAGAAAATTCACCTCAGCTACAAAAGCAAGAGCAACCTCGAGTTCAAAAAAGACCCGTTGAGAAGTAAAATTTCTTCCAGATAATAATTGTAAAAGCTTTTCTTTCTGATCTAGGCGAAAGAAGTTCTACAGAATTCGAAGGTACTTGTGGACAATCGCATATCCGAAGCTTCTTGATATTTACTCCGAAACGGAAATGATGCAGCGAGTAGAAGAGATAAGGCGTGGATTAGCGGCAATTCGAGATCAGACAGAAGATGTAATAACCCTGTACTGATTTTGAATAAAAGGTTTAATGATTTATTAGCTTCTGGTGCAGCATTTCATTCCTGCGATTCAGGATAATATGATAAGGGTAATAACTATAGTGATAATGCTGGTTAATTTAATTATTTTTGAATAATAGTGGAGAGATGAGAAAAATTTGATATATCAGGCTGTTCAAAAGCCAGACGTCACGCAAAAAGAAATTGCTGATACGAGATTTAATATTGAAGTGAGAGAAATTCGCTTTATTTCCTGAGTGTGTCTCATTTAACTAAATCAGGCCGAGATTGTCAATTTTATTAGAGAAATTTTTGACAGAACAACTACTGCTGCTGATCCAGAGGGTGCAAGTCCTGATTATAACCCTCATGCAGAAGCCATGCCTGAGGCATTTTTACTCTATCTTGGTAACGATTTATTCAAAGAAACTTTGCTTCAACTTACAATTTACAAGGCAATTTTTCGATGAACAAAGTGCTTATTCCTTCAGGATTTCTTTCGCTTTTCGAGCTGAGACGGCTTCAATTCAGCCCAAAGTTCAGCAAGTTAATGTAAACACATAATTGTTTCAAATTCTTGACGTAATGTTTTTTTGTCTGTGATAGAATCAAAGGAAGAGAGGGAAATATCCAGGCGATGATGGTGATAACTATGATAATATTTGTCAGAATTTTGATTCACAAAATACTGTTGAATCCTGGAAAAGTCTTTCCGGATGTATTTAAACAACCTCAGGACGCTCATCCTGTTTTCTTTGAGTAGCACTTGCTCATCGATTGTTATAATAACTCTAAATAGGAATATAAAGTTCATCTCCTCGATCATCTACCAAGGAATTATGGACCTCTATGCTGAAAAACTCGATGATGCATTTAATGAGGATAATGACAACAATGTGAGACATGTGTCACCAGCTGACCCTATTTTTGTCCCAGGTATTATTTTAGGACATTTTCCGTGACTTATTGAATTGTAGGAACTAATTTAACTGCGATTGACGAAGAGGAGGTGATCTATGGATTGTATTCGAAAGAAGAGATCAGAGCAAGGATGAAAACTGATATCGAGTAAATTTCTCCATGAGAAGAACAAATTAATAAAATTTAATCTTAAGATATCATGCTCTCAAGCTAATATTCTTCAGTTGGGGACAAACAATGTATTCATTGATAGAAAAGACTTGGGAGAGCACAGCGTTAGAAATCAAAAGATGGAAGACTGATCCAACGAAAAAGAAGGCTTTCCAAATTGCAAAACAAGACCCATTGCTCAAAAATGCAGTTTTCAGAGCCATTTTGAGGCCTATTGAGTTACAATAAAGAGAATATATGTGTTTCAATACACGTTTTGCTTATATTCTTATCATTAATTTAAGTTTGGTTACTATTTGGTCACTGTTTGTTCACTATTTGCTCATTGTCGGTTCTGTTTTTAAATTATACTATTCAATTGGTTTGTCCATTACATTTGATACTCTAAAAATTCAATGTATGGGTTCTCTTTCTTTTTAAGAGACTAAGAAATGTGTGTGTCGGCTGAGGTGTGTTCTCTTTTTCCAGGGGCGGGTACTTGGCGTTTCTTAGACCATCGGTGATGCCAATTCACGTTTGAGAAGGAAATTAATAGTTTTTAATACTCTTTTGGGAACTAAGTAGGTTCTTTGAGGTTAATTAAGAGTTTTAAATTAGTATATAGGATAAAACCAATGAGAAAACCTGTTTCCAAAAAAAAAAAATCTACATAAATTGAGTTCTACACGTAAGCGTAACCTAATTCCTTTTCTTCAAGAGAAAAAATGCTTTAACCCGAGGATAGTCATAAAAAATCGAAATATAATAGCACTTAAGTCTTTTTAGAGCTATTCTTTAGATTTCTTACCAAAAAATGACATCACGATCGTTTATCGAATCGAATTCACCTATGGGACTTTCGAAAACACTGTCAGGGACCCCAAATTCAACACCTGAAGAAAAAGCGGTAGACCGAAATGGTAGATCATAGGAATTTTTTCAAAAATCAAGGTATAACTTTTCATTGCTGTACCCATTTCGTAGTTACTTGGTTTGTCTAGTTCCTGGCCATAAGAACCCAAAGACTATGATTCGTATCGAAAGGGACGTAACCTTGTGTATATAATTCTTGAATCATAATGTGTTCGGACATCACGAATTTTTTCCCTCGAAGGCTCTCAACGCTGCTTTTGTCTCACTCTCAGTTCACCGTGAGTATTATTATGATCTTTTAAATGAAAATTCTATCGGATTATCAATATGTCTTTATTTAAAATACTTTAAATGAGCTACGGCACTGCCCTATTAATCCATAATAAAAGGTTTTATTGGATATGAAACATTTTAAAATCGCAATTAAATTAACCTATTCCTTCGTTATCTTGAGCCGCTAACTTCCAACCACCATGGAGGAGAGAGATTTTGAACGACTGCTGTCAGATAGCGACAATTCATACCAATCCAATGGTATCCACAGGAATCAACCCACCATAGATCATTCCGCCAAACAAAATCATCAGATCAATTCAAATGGCAACAAGATGAAACCATCATCACAGAAGAATCCGGCAAAGTATTCGATTAATCAGACTGGTCTTGGCCATTCAAAGCGAGAGGCAGGCAGACTAAGTGAAGATCTGATAGACGAGGCCACAAAATCTAATGAAAATAATTCTTCTCAGAAAATCTTCTTCATGTCTGGACCCAAAGAGTTGCTAAATGAGCCGGTAAATAAACAGGTGAAGAGTTTGCTGAACGAGAAAGAAGCAGAATGGGATAAATTGATCAACGAACACGACGAAGCTTGGAAGAATTTCATCGAGGAAGTCGAAGAGGAAATGTGCCTTGAAGCCCAGCAAGAAGAAGCAGCTGGAATTAGTTCGATAGAACTCGCCACTTCATACAGAAGGAACAACCTCGGGCAAACTCCAGCACTTGAAAACCGAACTTTAAATGTTAGATCTATCCAAGAAGAGACAGAAGATAGAGGGTATGAGGTCACTCCAGATATTCAGTATCCTTCACCACAGAAGAAAACTACTGAGCATGCATATGGAAGTCGGAAGAAATCTCTTCCAGATATTTCAAAACAACAAAGTGAAGAAACGAGTCCATTGAAAGCACCGACAAAAACTACGCTGCTGCCGCCAGTGAAACTTGTTAAAGTTCCATCTAATCGTGAAAATAACGGTGAAAATGGAGGAGATTCTCCATCGTACTCGCTAGCTGTAGCTCGTACAAGGAGGGGATCTGGAGCGACTGAGAGAGAAGCAAGTGTGGAATATCATTCGAATAACCTTCATGTTTCGTATAATCAAAGAAGCCGTTCGTTAACTCAATTCGAGATGAAGCAATTGGAAAAAATATACGCCAAGCTGTATGGCGGTGAACTGCCAAAACAGCAAAATGCTTCTCAAGGGTCTCCGTTCAAAAGAAATTTCGATCCTTTTTTAAGTATTGAGAGAATTAAAATATTATTCCCGAACGCACTGGGCTCACCTCCAAAACCCCGGAGAAAAACTACAGGAAAATTAGAGCCGTTGAACCATAGGAGTGCGAGCATGAGCAAGCTGCCAGCCAATAATGCTAACAGAGTATCACCTCTGCGTCCGCAAAAAATATTTTCCGAGTCCTCAACAGACCGCTCTCCCGTGATCGTGAAGAAGCAGTCAAAACACGAACCAACAACTTCTCCTGAATTGCGAACTACAGCACGCAGACCAAGCTCCAGAGGAACAAGAGAGGAGTCAGATATTATGAGGGTTCGGAAATTGAATGTGCCAGAGCGAAATGAGGCCATTGCTCAGAGAAATATTTCTAAATTAATCTCACATTCGAAAAGCATTCATGATAATCTCAATAGCTCCGTTCAGCATTCGAACATTTTCGTTTGGCAGCGACCAAAATATTCCTTTTATCGACCTCCTCAACACTGGAATATCTCATCAAGTACATCATCAGTTGTAGATCCTCCTGAGTACGAATTGCCTATTTCAGACACTAGTATTGAAATCAAAAAACCTAAAGCTTTGAAAACAATGGAATTGCTACGACAGCAGATGCTAACCCAGCAGAAGATGCTAATGGACACCGTGCTCACAATGAAAATGGTCAAGCAGCCTCCACTTATCATTCCTCAGCCCGTTGAAACAGAAGAAGAGCGAAAACAGAAAGAATTGCAGCAAAAACAGCAACAAGATCAGCTAAAAGAGCGATTGAAAAAGGAATTACAAGACCCACTGCGAGAAAAACTACAAGAGCAGTTACATGAGCCGCTACGAGAGCAACTACGAGAACCTCTGAAAGAGCAGCTGCAAGAAGAGCTCCACGATATCTTGGAAATAGAACTACGAAGAAAGTTACAAGAGGAATTGCACAAACAAATGGAAAAACAATTGCAGGAGCAAATGCAGAGGCAATTGGAAGAGCAGGAACAGTTACGAGAACAAATGGAAAATCAGCTGCGAGAGCAAATAAAGAAGCAAGAGCAAGAGAAGGAGCAATTGCAAAGGCAATTAGAGGAGCAAGAGCAAATGACAAAGAAGCAGCAGGAAGAGTTGCAAGAGAAAATGCAAAAACAATTCCAAGATGAGCTCCAAGAGAAATTATTAGATCAGCGAATACAGCATTTAGAGGAGCTGGAGCTGCTGCAAAAGCAGCTACAACAGCAAATACAAGAGAAATTGCAAAAACAAAAGGAAGATCAAGATGAACTGCGAGGACAATTACGCGACCAGCTTCAAGAACAGTTGCAGAGAAGGCTGGATGAGCAAAAAGCACTACTTAAAAGGTAAGAATTTTGGAGAAGATGGTTTTTGAAGCTTCTAATCATATTAATTAGTCGTAAGAAGTTTAACAGAATTAGAAGGTACCTTTGGACTATCGCATACCCGAAACTTCTTGATAATTATGCTGAAACGGAAGTGATGCAGCGAGTAGAGGAGATAAGAGGTGCCTTAGCGTCCATTAAAGATCAGACTGAAGATGTAATTAATTTATTCTCTGTAGTGTGGGGTGAAACATTTTTTTAATATCAATTAGCTTTTGGTGCAGCATTTCTTCCCTGAAATTCAAGATAACATGATGAAGGTAAAAAACTCCAGAGAAACTGATCTAAATTTTCGCATTGAATAGTGGAGAGATGACAAAAGGTTAATATACGAGGCTGTTATGAAGCCAGATGTCACAGAGAAAGAAATTGCCGATACGAGATTTAGTATCGAAGTGAGAGAAATTTGCTTGAAAACATCTGCTAAGCTTATCTCATTAAAATAGAGCGAAATTGTCGCCTTTATTCGAGAGATTTTTGACAGAACAACCACTGCCGTCGAAGCAGACGGGAGTAGCCCGGATTATAATCCTTATGCAGAGCCGATGCCTGAAGCATTTTTGATATATCTTGGTAACACCCTGCTTTAGAAGACCGAATGTTAACTTTCCATTAATCTGAATTTAGGCAATTTTTCAATGAATAAATGCCTGATCCCTCCAGGGTCCCTCTCTCTATTCGAGTTGAGACGACTCAGATTTAGTCCAAAATTCAGCAAGCTGATGTAATGGCTCGATTTTTCAACATGTTTGAACCTTGGTTTGCTATAGAATTAAAGGTCAAGTTGGAAAGATACAGGGAATGATGGTGATAACGATGATAATATTCGTGAGAATATTGATATACAAAATACTTTTGCGACCTCAAGAAGTATTTGTGAATGTGTTCAGAGAGCCTGAAGATGTTCATCCTAACCTTCATGAGTAATCGTTTTCATGAGTTCGATCAGTTGCTAATAACATCAAATAGGAATATGAAGTTCATCTCTTCTATAATCTACCAAGGAATAATGGACTTGTATTACGAGCAGCTTGAGCATTTATACACCGAAGGCATTGAGAAAAGCATCAGACTTGTTACTCCAGCTGACCCAATATTTGCTCCAGGTGCCGTTCCTTCTATTCTAAATTTTATTTATATGAACAATAGGGTCTGATACCTCTTTAACTGATGAGGAAGATGTAATAAATGGCTTGTACACGAAGCAAGAGATCAGAGACAGAATGAAAACCGACATTGAGTAATTTTTCCTCGAAAGTTTTCGAGATTTTCATGACTTTTTGTCTTCCGTAGCTATTCTGCTCTTAAGCAGATATTTTTCAGCTGGGGTGAGACAATACATTCCTTGGTGGAACGGACCTGGGCAAGCACAGCAGCCGAGATCAAGGCTTGGAAGCTCGACCCCACGAAAAAGAAGGCTGTTGAACTCGCTAAACAGGATCCGCTACTCAAAAATGCCGTTTTTAGAGCGATATTGAGACCTGTCTAATTTTCCATATATAAACATGATGCACTATTAATGTGCACCATTTTGGTAATTTAACTTTTACCCTTTTTTTTGTTCTGTGTTTAAGCTATACTTTGATTTTGTATTAAATTGTTAGCAAGATTACTCTGTATCCAATCAGCATCGTTCAATGGTTGCTTTAATATGAAAGTTTTGAAATCAAAAATGAAAATTTTTTCTCTCTCTCTCATATTTCAGTTATTTTATTTATTTTTTTTTGGTATTTACTTTGGAAATTTTCATTAGAAATTGATTGAATGAATCACTTACAATCTTAAGAGCTTTCATTAAGTTATCGATCTATCATAAACAATCACTTAGATAGCTTTCAAATGAAAGATAGATAAAACTCTGATTGATGGATCAAAGTTTCTATATTTTAGCTTTCTAATTTCATCTCAGTAAAAAGGCCGCTCT
>ENA-UOUE01000284-UOUE01000284.1-compost-metagenome-genome-assembly--contig:-NODE-284-length-42953-cov-8.692532_pt1 | contig 42953 bp, 30 predicted proteins | sample MGYA00238146_ERZ747223 | MGnify/ENA primary metagenome ERZ747223 (study PRJEB28781, sample SAMN06268865) | compost metagenome | isolation source: single cell | place: USA: California, Emeryville, Joint...
CTGCTTTGGAGAAGGATTACGAAGAAGTCGGTGTCGAAACCGCTGAAGGTGAAGGTGAAGAAGAAGGATACAACTAAATGTTTTAGCTTCGGCATAATATTCAAATTCTGCTCTATTAGTCAAAGCTTAACTCTTACACATTATTTGATTTGCTGTTATCTTTATCATCAAATATTTTGGTGAGGTTTGTCTCGCATCTGATCCATTCTACCCTCTAAAAAAGAGATAACAAATTGTCTTCTAAGGTATATTGGGATAACACTTCCGAAAAACATTCGAACAAATTATTCTTTTTGCTTGATGACTTAATGGCTTCATTCAATTTATTTTGCTAGGCGCAATGCTGAATAGATGCATTAATAAGAATATATATATAGACCGACTGGAATGATAAGTGATATCATAAAATTCATTGTCAATAAGTTATATACATATTGATTTTATGTAGTTTCAGAGAAAGGATGATACGGATTATGTTAATTCATTTCACCTTCAACTGTAATTAGGCCACAAGGACATTGTTACGAGGTATTAAGTTATTAGCAGTCTGGTTTTTTGATTTTGCGGCTATTTGACATTAATTTGGATAGAAGTTTCTTCTCTAGGCCACTGCACGAATGCCTTTCTGTGTGTGCTCTGTTGCCCTCGTGTGGACTCCTCTCCATAGCAGTTTTATTTGTTTCTCGATCCCTAATATCATCTAGACATATTATTTTCACTGTTGTTTCGAAGAAATATATTCCTACTTTGACTTGTGGCCAAGTAAGTATTTACTCTTCTATATGAAATTAACAATGATTTTTTCATCCATCATTAAAGGGAAATTACTGTGTAATAGGTAAATCAGGTATAAGGTAGTCTCTTTCGAAGTGGTGCTGAGGAAAATCAGCACTGCAATTTCTTGATAACGCATGCAATTCATCTTCAGCCAGAAGCGCGTCATATGCTTCTCTGCGAATCGGGTTCATTAGAGTTTCGTATGCTTCTTGTAATTTACTGCTGCATGGCTGATTTATAGAAAAATTCTAAGATGCAAGAAGAAAAAGATCGTGTGTCAATTCAAATGTTACCTTTAGTTTGGAGTAAGCTTCTTGAATAACGACATCTGAAGCACACTCATCGATTCCGAGAATTTCGTAGTAAGTTTCTGCTTTTCTTTTTAACATATCTTAAATTCCTTTATAATTATTCCGATTTCAACTTTGTAGTCAGCTAACCAGTCGAATTCGAAGAAGGCAACTCTCTAAATTAAATTGATGCTGTCAGAATAATACGCTTTGAATTTAAGAACTTTCAAAAAATCCAGAAAATAGAAAATCATCAACAATCTCGCAGCATTCTAAATCGCATTTCACAAAAAGGTTACAAATTAGAAAAGCATGAAAACTTACCTACGAACAACAGGTTTGAAACATTAAGATACCAACGGGAATTTAGAGCCTGGATTTTGCTAACCATAAATTGAAATCCAGTAGATTAATATCCACTGATTCATTTCTTGATCAACGTAGTTCAGTTATACACAGAAAAAACATTGCAGTAAACTTACTGGAGATCACTAAGTTCATGCGATCTTTTTTACAGTATTGAAGAATTGTGAGTGCAGACAGCCAATGAATCCATTTTAGTACTACTCGTTGTATCAACAGCGAGATTTTGCTTTCAGATCCCTAAAAGTTCCTTATTTCTTTGAACAATTGCTTTTGGCCATAATATAGCTCTAGAAAAGTGACTGTTTTCTGAAAACTTTACGATTATCTCTGTGAAAAGAGAAAATATAGATTGTAATACACTCACTTTAACATACTACTCGTTCAACCACACTGAAACTCTCTTATGAACCAAAATATTCTCTAAAAAGCGATTTTTATAGATATATCATAACTTATTTGGGACTCAAATCGGCTTTGATGTATACAGTCACGATTTCTGTGGCTTGTCGATGATATATACCGGAAGTGAGAAAATTTAAGTCTAAAGAAGCTCTTGCAACAAAAAGAATTATTCCGTGACAAGAGAATAAAAATGTTCAACTACTGAAAAAAATTACTTGTGACTGGATTACTGAAAGAATATTCCGAACAAGAATCCAACCATTTCGAATTTGAAGGTTGAACTATCTACTGTTTGAAATCAAAATTTGGATGAAACTTCAATATCTCAAGACGCTTCTTAGTTTAGAAATTGTGAAGACTGATGACCGAAAAAAGAAAGATGAGATATATTCATGTTAGCCATTCTCTCTGATTTTAGGGGAACAAGCGAGCTTCGACATTTCTTACATTATCTATAAACTTTAAAAGAGAAAAACTTTCTCAAGTGGAGGGTCCACTAGATTGATTTGCTTTTCTGGCTTAGTCATTGCACTGTATTACCCTATATAATGAAGACAAAATGAAAACTTTTTCCTTGTTGAAAAGTGATTGTAAAATAGAAAGATTTTATAAACTAAAGGAAAGAAGCATGAGAGCAGGTGAAGTATTCTTATCCTATAAATCGCTGAGAGAGTAGATAAATGATGGTATTTGAGAAATAATTTTGTTGCCAGCCTTGTTTCCTGGCCTGAGGTTGCCTCATACAGAAGAAAACAACCGCTAAATTTGATAATACTATATCTCCCCTGAGAATCGAAATGATAAAAAATTGTTCTCACGGAATTGAGATGTTAGTAATTTCGAGATATGGAAATAACGTTTCAGATTAGAAGCTTACCTGCTAACACAGCACACACTAAAAAATTAAAACGTATCTTTCTCATACGAGATATATCCTTCAAAAGCCGTTCGGCTCTTTGCTTATCAAACTCCTTGCATGAACTCAGAGTTGGAGTTATTGATCAGAATTAAGTCTCGTTGAATCATACAATCAGCATAAATCAAACATAACAATCAACAAATCAATTGATACAAAATAGGTTGTGCAGATAGGATTTACTATAATGGGAGTGCTTGACTCAAAATTTTATTATTGGATATTTTAAATGTAAACAATAATTATGAAGCCATGAAATGAATTTTAGATTGAGAGTCAGTGAGTAACTCTCTTTCACTTTAATTTTTTCTCTTTTTTATTTTTCGGCTATTTCCACAAATTTTCGGCTGGAATGGCTCCGTCCATTTCGCTTTTGAAGTTGCTTCTTCGTCTTTAGTTTCTTCAGAATATTCAGCATCTGTACTAGGTGCTTTTGGGTTTGAGATATAATAAGTAACTTTGTTTCTTTTTTGTGAGGATTTCATATCAGCACTGTATGTAAAATTTCTGTAACTTGCAGTGTGATAATTCCTCCTCTTTGGCACACTTTGATCAAACGAGTTCAGCAGATCCTTAAGACCTTGCAAATCAGACTCCAAATCTTGAAGCCCACTGTTGACACTTGCAAATTGTGCTTCAATCGATCTTTGAGGCTTATTACTTTATTTCAACATTAGACGAGCAATGGAAGATTATATCTTACGTTTCGTACAGTACTCGAGCCAACAAACTATCAATAGAGCAATCAGACTGCTCCGAACATTCTTCTGAAGGATTGCTGTTTTGTGAAAGCCCTTTATAAGCTTCTACAACTTTCAGGGATTCAGTGTTCTTTGGATCATGTCTCTATAAAGAAATGGATCTGTTAGGAATGGACAAATAATTCAATTAACCTGTTGATATTTTTGAGACAGAAACATGTAAGCAGAAAATAATTCCGACTGTGCAGCTCTCGGTGAGACATTTAAAACTTTCTCAGGATTGAAGGTTTCTTCCATTTAGGCTGTGTGTATCCTTTTCTCTTTTTTTTTTCCAAAATAATATTTATAGTGTGAAAGGGTTTGCACTGTCTAGATAAAAGGATGGCACGAGCCCAAAACAGTGAAGCGTAATCTTGAGTAGAACCTTCTGAAATCCGTTATTAGTTTAGTGAGATAGTCAAAAATTTCGCTAGTCCCGTCAGTATGATCTTCGAGATTAAAAATTATTGCGAACTCTCCAATAAGAAACTTTCAGGAAAATGCTATCAGAAATTATAATAATCCCACGTGTTCTTTTTCCTACGTGGTCAGCTGATCTCTTAACACATTGCCGGAATATTACTAAACCCTCAAACTTTGGAAGAGAGAGAAATGTGTCTGCCTTCTAGTAACTGAAAGCAACCGTTTTTGATCGCTGCTTGCCAAGCAAGTAAGAAACAGTAGAATTTTGTCGTGTTAATTAAAGTTGCAACTGACTTAATTTTTGTTGAATCCTCTGAAACGTCGGAATATCTGTCCTTTACAGGTTTGTAAGCTGCCATGTTAGTTCATATGAAGGCTTTCTTAGAGCCCCATCAGAAAATCATTTAAAATTTTATTAAAGTAAATAGAGACCTGCGATAAGGATATTATATCCAATCAACAAAATAAAGAAGTATCAGAATTTTCAGAAGGAGATTTGAAACCTCAAAAAAACTCGAACATGATAAATTTCCATTTTCCAGAGTCGCTTAAATCAGACAAATCACAGCCAATTAGAGAGAGACGGATATTTCATATATTGTTGATAATTGCTTTGCTACCATTATAACATATCATGCAAGAAAGAAAGTAGAATTCAACTAAACTGAAGCTGATGGGAATGAGAAATAGTGGCCTCATACCTTTAGATAGGATCTGTTCGAATGTAGCATTGGAAAGGTAAGAAAAGAAACAAGAATTGTTGTAAAGAGAGCCGTTTTTTCGAAATGAAATGAGCAGAGCTCGCGCTGATTTTCGAAGCTGATCATAGACGTTTTTGAGCTCTTACTCAAAAGAATCAGTAAGATACTGACTAGAATTTTAAGGAGTCATTTTTTTTTTTTCGCGTAAAAAAATAATTTAATGCAACGTCGACTCTTAGAAGATTTCATTATTCAAAATAAGCTTTCAAGTTAGAGGAGAAATGCATAGCATTTATCGTACTAAGTTGATTGTCATTTAACCTATAGCAGTTGGCTTCTTTAACAGATTATTGTTAGAGTAAATTGGGGAGTTGACAATTGTCGACGAATTATTTCCATTTTCATTGCAGTAGCTTCTTGCGGATTTGGAATTTGTGTAGTATCCATCTGCTATTCAAATTTATACCACGACTTTTTGAGATCTCGATTTGTTCTGTTCAAAGGTAGCAGTATTAGCTGATAGTATTTTTATGATGGTAGTGCTTAATTTCTTTCATTTGGGGCCTGTGTTAAATATCCATTCTATGATGTTCCACTAGAGTAACAGTAAGAAGTCCTCAACTAGGGTAGTTTACCTGTAATTTCTGGAATGTACCTGAAATGTAACTATCAACACATTGAGAAATTAATAAATCGCGTAAACAGGCTTGCTGCACTCTTCTCTAGAATCTCAGAATCTGCTACTGAGATTCCATTGGAAATTTAACAACGATATCCAAATTCGCTGACCGATGTAAAGAGGCTCTTTTCAACACTGTGTTCAAATGTAATTAATGTTGTGGAGACTCTGAAATTCTATAAACAGGCTTTCAAATTATTTTTAACTTTTGGATTTTTTCACTTTCATGGAGAGCGGCTATCCACATGTTTTTTCTGAGTGATTCAACCAAAACATTTTTTGTGATTTTTGAAAACTGCTATCGCGCAAGAATTCAAGATTATCTATCCTATTCAGATGAAATTTAGAGTTTTTGAAGATATTTTTTTGAATATTGAAGATCGTTAAAACAGCAAAGCAGTTAAACGAATGCTGCTTTGTTGGAGATTACGCAAAACAAAATAAATGAAGAGCAAGTGCTTAGATTCAAAATTAAATTATAATAAAGATAAGCGGCAATAATGCTTCCCATTCCTCACACTGAGACTTATGATATCATAACCATTTGATTTTCTGTTCAAAAAATCAAAAACTTCGAGTTCGTCTTGGAATCTAAGTACAAGCATCGCTAGCAAGATCAATGGCTTAACCTCATCTCGATTCAGGAGTTTCAAATTAGTGACCTTCTCCTCAATATATGTAAGACCTTTTTTCAGTTCTAACTTGTATAATCTTTCCCAATCAATTCTGCCTGCAAGTCTCAGCTGACTTCGTTCTGCAAGCCTTGAAGTTTCCCAAATAAAAACTTCCGGTGGATGAATGTCCGTTTTCCAGATATAAAGTCGATTTTTGTCTTCAAAAATCCATAAATCTCGATTCCTAATTGAGCTGTCGCAACTATAATGCTTACTTCCAGGTTCTAGTAGGAAAGGGATTAATATTCCGATGGAATCATAGTGCTGCATGACAACTGGTTTGAAGCATCCTTCTCCTTCGCCTTTAGCGACCCATTTATAACTATGGAAAGCGCCACCTCGCTCATTAACAACGAGCAATCTATTCATCTCGCAGTAATTGATTGAGGAGATCTGTGTAGTATCTGCGAGAGGTACAGGCAAGACCTGAACCAATCTCATTGAAAGAAACATAAGGCGAGTGCTTTTTGGAGACATAGGTGTATCTTCTTCCTCACCAGGTGCAAATAGCTTTACATTGCCACTCTTTGTTCCAACTGCTATGAGTCCAACCGAATCAATGACCTCAAAGCAACGAAGATCAATGTCTTTATCAAAAGCGAAATTAATCTTTGTCATTCTATGTCCACATATTGAGAGCAGATAGAGACTGAGATTGACTTCAAGTATCAAAAATCCCTTGAGCATCTGTGAGTACCTTATTCGGGAATAGAAGGAGAATCCAAACGAAAATTTGCTGAACTTTCCGACAATTTTTTTACGTTTCAGATTATAAATGACCAAGCAAGCTTCTCTTCGGGCTTCTAGGGTTACTTCGGCCAGTATACTCGCTCGAGAATAATCCTCGTCATCTGGATCTAGAATTGTATGTCTGATGTCCAAGCTTGACTGATTTCTAAGTGAGTTATAATACGGAAGTATCTGACTTGAAGAAAAGTTTCTTCGATCACTGTTAATATTGCTTATCGGCCGCTTACGATTAAACTCATATCTAAACCAGTCACCAGTTAAAAACACTAGTAACCCATGCTCCTTGATATAGAAGAAATCATCAAAGTTGTCGGGAAGATAAAATCCTGTTTCGTGAATATGAGCAGAAGGAGAGTTCCGGTTCATTAAACTCCTTAGCTTTTTACTTTCTTCAATTCGTATACTTGTTGCTGTTGAACCTCTGAATCGATCGGATTTGACATTGTCTTTACAAAACCCAAGACCCATCGTGATGATAAGATTTTTCTATTGGTCTTTATGTATATATACGTATATTGAAATTCAAGCCCAGGAGTTTTCTGAATTCAGAGCTGAGTTTAATAACCTAATACATAAAATTTTTTGAGGGTCCATAAAACGGTGCTCAATCCTAAAAATGTTTTCTGCAGTCCTACAAAAAATTTATTTCTTAATGAAATGGTCTCTGAACTTGGACATAGCTTAATTCGATGGAGCAGGTAGAAATGAGATGCCTCATCTGATAGTAATAATGCGTTTTATGAGACTATTCAAACGTGATTTTGAAACCAAATTTCAAATTGATTGGATTTTGGATTGATTAATATGAAATTGATTCATAAAATCGGTTGTTAAAGGCCAATTGACCAGTGTCGATCCATCTTAATTGCAGATATGAGGTCCACGCGCTTTGGGATGAGTATTTATTGATATAAAGTGTTAGCAATTGAGCTTCCAATGAGTAATATCAGCCTGATTACCTCTGCAGACTAAAGAGCTGATCTAATAATCTTAGTCTCAGGTCCAGCGATGTAAATTCAGTTTCATTGAAGGGAATTACTCAAAAGGAATTATTGCTTGAATATTATTAGGTTGTTGTGATGAAAGCTGTGTGCTTTCGCCATCAATCATAAAGAATCTCTACGAGAATTAATTAACAACGAGAAAGTCATAACATTAAAAGATGAAAGATACTAGCAGAGTGTCAGTTAATATTAGAGCCAACAATCATATCTGTCGTTGAGAGACTTAAAAAAAAATCTAAGATTACTAGTGCATATCACCGAGCAGTCCATTGTTATGCTGCTGTCATTGGAAGTAGCAAAGTCAAATAAATGCTTGAATCCGCCTGTGCCCTTGTATTTAATGACCAGTCCATCAACTAGTAGTCGTAGTAGAGTTTCTAGCTGAAAGGATTAAAAAGTAGTGTAATATCAAAATTCTATGTTCATGACGAATATTTTGTTTGAACCACCAGACGTTGCATTTCGCATTCATCAGATTTCAGGAAGGAAGGGACTCTAGCTATTTTTGATGAAAAAGTTGAAAATAAATAAAGTAGAACTGTTCCGTGGCTGAGACTCAGAATATTAAATGGCCTCAAAGAGTTTATACGAACACCGGTAGAATTAATCAATTATTGACTTTCTTTAATATGGTAAGAATCGACTGATCCTGGACAAAAAACTCAAAATTTTATTTAAAGAACCGCAGATTGAAGGTGAGTTGAGATAATCTGGAATTAGTTTTAGCTGAATACAATCTATATCAATTACAAACAGCTTGAATGTCAAACTTTGACAGCTGACTTGAACTATTCTTGATAATTTATTAATAAAGAATCATATTAATGAAATTACTCTTCCTTCTTTGGAGAAACTAACTGAGATGATAAATTTGTCTTAAAGCCAAACCAAATCCTTGGGGAAGTTAGGCGAACGGAGAGCAACTTTTAGAGTTTTTCCTCTTTTCAATCGCATCAATTAGAGACAAATATACACACAACTAATTATCTTTTTCTAAACTACATATTTCGACAATTTTGTGGGGTCTTTTGGGTTTAAATAAGTGAGTTGATTAGATAATTACTCATTAAATAGTCATGTTAGAGGGCCATATTTACAGTTACTAATATGGACAACATTATTATTTGCTTTACTCTTTACTTTGTACCAATTAGCAATAAGAATCCATTAAAAGAGAGAGTGCCATAATAAGCTTCTTCCTTTAAGAGGTGCTGGATATCGTTGGAGTTATTGAGTTTGAAGTATTGGTTTCTTAAAAGTGAAGTTCATCTTTCTCAATTCCTTCTCTTCATTTCGCAGGGAAGAGGTGGCTCGTGCTCCTGAAAAAGGCTTTGATTCAAGGAGAAGCGGGTAGTCTTCTATATTCTCTCTTAATGCGAATAGTTGAGCAAATTCGCTTGCGTTCCCGCTGAGGTCGTTGTTAAGCACCTGAGCATGGCGAGCAGCAATGCGTGAAGTTAATCCAAGGACACCAATTGATAAAGCTCCTGCAATGAGGCCGTTCATATCCGCAATTGGTTGTCTCTTAATTTCAATTTTTTCTTTTTCTATATGCGAAAATTGATTTTGTCGGTTTAAGAAGCTTTATTTAATTCTTCCAAGAAATTCGCTGATCGAAAAGATCGCTCTGAATGATTTCTTTTAGGCCCGATTATTCTCCAGTGCGCTAATTAGAATTATTTGAAAAGACTCGCAATAAGAAAATTCGACAGGGTCCACCAAGTTTTGACAAGAATAGTGAAAAAGCCATCAGTTTAATGTTGATTCACGGCACGAAAAAGCTAATTTAAGCCTCTATCTGGAGTTATGGATAGCTCGAGAGACTCGCTTTAGCTGAAGGACTTTGATTTATGATTTTTCATCAATAATTCGAAACAGTGATTTAGGAATCTTTTAAGTTCCAAAATTGTGATTTTTACTGATTTCGATTATGATAACGATAAAGAATCGAATATCGCAATTAATTAATTGAAACAAGTATTCGATTGTATCTTTTCAGCTAGCAGCCCAATGCTTACGATCTGTCGAAAGTTAAATTCGATTGAGAGTTTGTAAACTTGCTTTATCGAGGCAAGTTTATTAGCGTTGCGCCTTAACCTTCGAAATTGAAGTGGTATTGTTAGACTCCATTTTGGTGATTTTTGCAAAGAAAGAATTTCATATTGAACTTCAAAACAATTAAATGGAAAAGATACTCCAATCTTTTTGCTTTCTCTGTCACAAAATTATATCTGATCTCTCACTTTTTCATTCCAAAATCACCTTCGATATACAGTATTCTCAGAACGTAATTTTTGCTTGAAAATGTTTTTTCCATTCTATTTATCTCGTCGGTTCCCATTCCGGAGGGTTTCTAAAGGCCCACTTATATATTATTCGATTGCTTTCTCAAGAGCATCCTACTGAGGAAATATTTTTGAATTGTACGTTTAAACCGTTTAGAGAAGTTAGATAAAATTCGTTAGAAAACAAATTTATTAAAAACTTAACTGTAGCGAGATACTTCCCAGTATTTATTTAGAGTGCATGTGTAAGCATGATTCCAGGAGCAGTTCACTCATTGTACTTGTGCTTTTGTCACGAAAAGAATGGAAATATTGTTTATTTGTTATCCTGAATCAACACGTTAAAAAAAAAATGAACGTTAGATTTTCGACAGCCGTTTATTAATGAGCTGCAGTTTTTTGATTTTAAAAACTAATATTTAAATTGAAAAAAGAAAAAAGAGCTCCTCATCTCAACATGACGGACATCTGCATTAACCCTTTGAAAGCCAGTCAGCTCGCTGTAGCCCCTACTCGACGAAATAAAGTGATCGCTGGAAGAAGGAAAGGATTTCAAAACAAGAAGAAGACGGAGCTTTGCAAGCATTATCAAATTGGTGAGGAATGCCCTAAAGGTGAGAGCTGCTCATTCGCCCATGGCGTAGAAGAACTCAGGGCAAAACCAATTATGAATTACCGAACTATTAAATGCCGTCACTTTCAAGAGAAAGGCTGGTGTCAGTATGGACCTCGCTGCCAATTCCTTCACAATGAGAAATCTGGAGAAATCAGGGATTTCAAGATTAATTACGAGCAGTTATTACGTGTGATGAATGATATCTATTCATTCAAGCACCATGATATGTTTGATGTCTCAATCGAGGAATTCATGGTAGATTCTGTCAACATCGAAGCAAATAAGCTTCCCAAACTTGAAATATTTCAAAGTTTGCGCCAAGATATAGAATCAAAATGATAGTATTTCTTCTTTATTTATGAAAAAAACTATATATTAATTACACTCTTTAGCTATTTATATGAATTCATATTACATTTTAGCAAAAAATATATTATTGTAGCAAATGATCTCTAAACAATACTCTTTGATATCAATATGCCTTTTTCATATGTGAATAACTCTTTATATTTAACATGTTTCCCGAAATTTATTATTTCTAACCAAAAGACCTGCAAAGGAGCCAAATGAACAACAAGATCTCTGGCTTAATAATTGGAGCGTGCATGAGAATATTTGAGACATAAGGATAAAAATCTAGAGGACAGTGCGATAATCAGACTCTTTTCTCTTTGTCATCATTTCAACATTATATTACTGATTCAATATTAACTTTCATTTCAATTTTTTCTGACACTTTAATCAAAGTCGCTGTATATCGGTTTTTCCTCACAAGTTTAAATCTCATTCGTAGGACTAGTTGAGTTGCTCATCCTAGTAAGGGAATCAGCCCCTAGAGAGATCTTGCTATACATTCTGCAAAAGAATTGTAGTTTAGGGGAGATAAGTTTCCATTGATTACTCTCAAAAGTTTCCTTCTTCAAGTTGCTACTCTTCATTAGAAATCTAGGGTACTTACGAATAAGCAATGGAAATGAAGTCCACAAGAACAAAATCGAGACCAATGGTCTGCATTGATAGCAAGTTCTTCAAGACAACTCGTTTCTAACTTCTCTGATAACAATTAATCATAGGAGTATTTGAGAATTTAAAGGAGAAGAAAATATAAAAAATTTAAATACTATTAATTCATTTGCGGGCATATTAAGGATTAATTATTTTTTCTTAGGGATTATCCCTCAATTTCTGGAAAACTCAATGACATCTAACAGGTCTTTAAGTCAACCACAAAGTATCTGGCCTCTCATAAAATACCACGAGCGTTAATGTTTGACATTAAGTAGCAGCTAATTCTTAATTGATGCTCAAATTAGTCCAGGCGTTCCCTGATTCATAATAAATTCTGTTACAACAAAATCAGCCAATTGACATCCATCCCAATGTGAGGTTGAATCTACATGTAAAAATGTATGTAGAGGATTCCAAACTGTTGAATAAAAATAAATTTAGCTTCTTCTACGATACTTAAATGTTTGTTCACAAGGGTATTTAATGGAACTTAAAAAATGAGTTTGTAAAGAATGGCTAATTTTTTGAAATTAGTAATTAAAAGTTTGTAAACAAAAAAAAAAGAGACCTAACATTCGTAATGAAACGCCAACGACCTTCATATTGTTCGCACCAACTTTCTCATTTCTCACATGTGATATACCCCACCTGCACGGAGTCAACTCGACCTTATCCATACCCTCAAGTCTTTAAATATCTCAGAACCTTATCAGTGTCAAGAAAGATTTCAAGCGTGACTGAGGTTCCAAAGAAAAATTTATTAATTTTCACGGGCGGTTGGATCGAAATTTGGAATAACAAGACACTCAAATGCATCAAAAAGTTTTCCAGCTCGCAATGCTCCTCACCAAGACTCTTCAATGATAATATACTGATTGGGATCTCCACTCAAAAGCAGCCCCCTTGTTTCCTTTTCCTCAAAGTGGATACTGCAAAGTTGGATGTAATCCATCTTTTAACAACATGGGAAGGAAAAATTTCTGGCAGTGTAAGAAGTTTTGACTACGTTGGCACTGAGCAAGAGGAGAAGATCTATTACGCTGCGTATGAAAATAAAATTCATGTCTACGATCTGAAGACCAGAAAAAATAAGCTATTATGTGAATTGCAAGGAGGCGGTGGAGGACTAGTCTCTTTGAAAATCGATAATGAAAGAGTCATTGTGGCTGCTACGAGTGGTGCCGATAGAATAATGATAAGAATTGTTTCAAGAGAGACTGGAGTTTGTCTTTTGAACTTTACTGTCAGTCAAAATATAAGCTTCGAAAATTCGTTACTGTCGAATTATTCCTTCATTAACCTTGAACCAATTCGATTTTTTCTGCAATGGAAATATAAGAAAGAACTCGCATGTCGGTGGGCATTTCCAATAACTGATACATTGATGGATGTTTGGCTAGACTGTCCTACCGAAAGAAAAGACCTTGAAGAACTTTTCTCGATAACGCTTTTATCCAATGGCAATATGAGTTTCGGAGCTGTTCTAGACCAACTCAGAAGAGCTGAATGGTATATTATACCAATGAAAAAGAATCAAGTTTTGCTGAATTTGTATCTTCCGGAGAGAGGATGTCAACGGAAAGTGGGGATTCTGAGATTTCATTCTTCAAAAAGCATGTGATTTCACTAAGGCAGAAAGTTAGTGACTTGTATTCCATACAACTTGAGATTTATTGTTTTATTATATATCCTACAAGTTTTGAGTTTTAAGATGCTTTTCTTATTAGAAGCAAACCTAAATATTATTTAACTTTATGTAATCATTGCCCAGATAGAGGCGGTCTATTTTCCTTAACAAGTGCCATCCTCTCCGAATGTCAAAGTCCATGAAAACAAAAAGTCTCCCGGTTATTCGATTGAGTAGCTGAGCTCATTAGACCGTTGGTTTTCTATAGAAGGCTCTCTCTGTGCGAAGAGATAGTTTTCTGGGGCTTCCTGATTTTGCCTTTTCAAAATTTTATTTTGTAGTAGCATTAACTTCAGTATATCTAACAGCTAAATCACCAAAGCTACCTTAATTGGTTTGAAGATAGAAAAAAATCAATAGCAAAATACTCATCACGAAAATCAATATCGAACACAAAACTTTAGATAATTCATTTTGGAAGAAGAGTTGTTCTCATTATTAAATTCACACCCAAATTTTCCAAAACAACAAAACATGTATGGGAAGCTGCAGTAAATTAAAATGGAAAGCTTATTATTTGTGTAAATTGACTGATAAAATTGTCGATAACGAACTCAAAAATTAGCATGTAATTGTCAGAGAGCCAATAGAAAAGGAAGTATTTGTTAAGCAAAAAAATGTGGATAATAGATATATTATTACAAGTGATGCAAACATCAGGAAATGAGGTATTTCAGAAACAAAACAAAAAAATAAAAAATAGAGTTTATTTTATTTATTATTCACCTGAAACTTGGATAATTTGGGACTGTCTCCTTGTGATTATTCGATCTTCAGATTCCGGCTGCTCCTGCTTTAAATGACAATAATTTAAAACAATCTTTAATTATTTATGATGTTACATTAGTCACATTCAATGCATTTGAGGCGGCTTGAAGCTTTACGGGCTCTCGTGGATTTCTCTCCGATATAACATCCGGACTGAAATTCAGTATATTGTCGCTAAACTCTGGGTGGTCCCTGAGGCGAGAAGTGCTCTCATCAGCAGCATTCTTTTCTTCCTCTTCAACCAAATTTTGCCGCTGCTCGGGCCTCTCTGTAATAATTCTTCTTGCGGTTCCTATTTTATCTTTTTCTTCCATTTTTTTCTTTTTATATTCTTCCGGGTTAGCCAAAAATTTCTCGAATTCTTCACGGAGTAAGTCCTGCTTGCAATTGGGACATGTCTTAATATAAGTCAGCTCGATTATAGGAGTGGCTAGATATTACTTGATTTCTTTCAATCCACGCCTCGACACATTTTTCGTGGAATATATGCTCACAAATCGAAATTTGTCTGATTGAAGTTTGGGCTTCGAATTCTTCTAGGCAAATCGTGCAACTTTATTATTTAGAATTAATAATTTGACTGATCCTAGATGAAATTAGAATACGTAGGGTCGTATTTATTTTTGCAATCTTGATAAAGTTTTTTTGGAATATACTTATCTATCTCTTCACTTTTAAGTTTCTGTGCTATCAACTAGAGTGGAGTTCGTTGAAGATTGAATTGAATTAGTTGAGTAATTAATTACTTGTATTCTTTGGTTCTCTCTCATTCGTTGTAGCATCCTTTGTTCCTTGTCTAGGAAAATTATGTAGTGCATCCAGACCCCAGAAAAAAAAATAATAATTCGATAGTTACATCTCAGTACTGAGCTAATGATACAAATGAGTGTTGAAAGCGCAGCCAGCCCAATTAAGACATAGACGATAATCGACAATGACGTTAATCCGAAAGCTTATACCACTCAGTTGGGTGAATCGCTGAAGAAAATTTACACAAGGGAGAGACGAGAACAGTAAGGATAGATTGTGCCGAGTCAGTACTGAAAATTCCTATAGCGAGCACAAAGACGATCAAATTTCAAGAACAAATTGGATTACCAACAACGATCACTCCGGTTGTATTTCTGAGATCAGATGAATAAAAGACAGGCGAATATTGAGTCATCCTGGAAGTGAGTTCACCTTTCGATTTGTGATAATATGGATTCGCCAGCCAGTTTATTGAGGAAGTTCCAAGAGCCACATACACCCAGCAGTCACCACCTTGTTTTTCGAATAGAATTTCCAGGTCGGTATTCAAATCTAGCGAGATTATAAGGAAAAAAAAAATTTCTTTCGAGATTACTTGGCGTATAATAATATAAATAAGTCGGACTTCCAGAACTTGTGGATATTGTTGTTTGTGTATTCAAAAGTAACGGTGTTGCAGCTAATGATGAATATCAGAATTTATAAGGAAAAAATTTTATTCTTTCTGAAATTGATTACATTGGCTGCAGTTTTCATCAATGTAGTGTGACATGCAATCGCATATTCCTTTACATGATGATATTCAGTTTCCAAATTTCTTAAAACGGATGTACCAGATGTAGTGTTACAGACTCCACGGTTTGAGCACCCCTTGGGACATGGAACATAACCTACGACAAATAATTTGTGAATATTGCCGTTTTGGGAATCATTTACTGTAGCTGGCCACACTTAAGGTATAGCTGAAAGTTTCTGTATAGGGAGTTGAATTGACTTGAAAAACATTTATATAGCTAAAAAGGTTGGTAATTAGTTTGCCAGACGCCCGAAAAGTGATTTTACATTGTGTTTCCGGCTGTAAAGTTGGAATGCTGTGCTGATTGGATCAAAAGATAATGATAACTCTTCGAAAAATTGAATGCTTTGGAATCGTTTATGGCCAACAATGTCATGTGCAATAAATTTACCATTGAGATCGGCTGCATTCCAGTCGTACCCAAGACTGGCATCATTATGGTAATATATATTTGGATAGGCTCCAAATTTGTAAGCGAGAAGAGGATTAAAATAGGGTTTGTTAGGTGGTGAGGTAATTGTCATTTCGATTAGCAGGTTTTTTGAGAGGTCTGAAGGCTGGATCTCATAGCTGTAGTAGTTTACGCAATTGATTTGAGATACTTGAAGTGGTGTATCAATTGAAAGAGTAACTGGTGTATGATTTGTAACTTCTAGCACAGTTGGCTGGTAGTTGTTACAATATGGTATATAAGGCTGGATCGCTTGGCTTGAAGTCGCAAGTGTTCGCAGTTGATGCTCCGAGTTTGTTCCTTGTACAAGAGAAATTTTTCCAAGGAAAGAAAGACAGAAGTTGATTATAAAGATTGAAATAGTAGGCTTGGAAACCTTGAGCATAGTTAATTGGTGTTTATTTAATTGTTGTGACACTTTGGAGCATAGCTTACAAACTCTAAAGCGTTTTCTTTGAAACAGTGATAATGTAGAGCAATCGAATCTCATTTCTAAACTTCATGTTTTTCAATCTTTTCCTTATGAAGGATCTTAAGCATCGGCATTAAAGATATAAGCAACAAATGCCAAGGGAGCCACTTGTTTTCATCTATGAATAGCTTTTCTCAACAAATTGAGAAGTGAGGAGGAAGAAACTCTTCGAAACTACATAAACGCGGATATTTGAGCAATTCTCCAGCGAATTGTTAACTTACAAATCCCTTGATTTCATGTATCATGTAACTACAAGGAAAAACTTGTAATTTTTTGAGATATGCAATACGATCAATCCACGGTAGATAATGTTAATACATACACAGGAGAAGGTCTCAGTGGTCTGGTCGAAAATATGACGATTGAAATATTATTCTTTATGATAAGAAGCAGTTTTTTTATTTTAATTTCAAATAAATGGAAAAATCAAAAGGCTTTGGTAATAGCAAATTTCCTTTTGAGGTTCTCGACACATGTAAAATCAAATCGAAATTCAAACAGCAGCTTCTCAGCTTCAGTTATGAGAAACCTGAAGAAATGGGCAATTTAGAGTAAAACCAACACTTTTCCTTAGAATAATGGATAAAAAAGTGATGATTATTTCGATGATGAAGTTGCAGAAGACTACAGACCACAGCAAAAGAAAGGAGGGGGTGAAGGATCCGAGGAGCTTGTTCTTAACCTAATATTCTGGAAGAGCTCGAACTTATATCTCTACATACGGAATAGTAAGGGAGGCAAAATTACTTTCGCAGGAGCGAAATTCCAATTATTTGGTATTTCACCAAGCGGTATACACTACAAGCCAGCATCGAAGTTGTTAAAATTTCTGTAACTAATATAGGTAGATATGTTCTTGGAATGAAACCAAAAGGGCAGCAGCTAGTCCTTGTGGATCAAAAAGAACGTGATCTGGAAGAGTATCAGTTTCAGCATCCGATCTCAACAACATTAAAAACTAAAGCTGTTGCGATTCATGACACTGGAAAGTTAGTCATTATATATAATTTCGAAGGTAATTTGCTTAAATCAAAAAACAATCTGGCATTGAGTTCTACTGCAGGAAGAAGAGAAGTATATGGCAGCTCTCGAACTACTAATAAGAAGGCTACCCAATTTTACCTTTCTCTAGATTCAAATACAAGTCTCAAGCCAATAATATACACAAAACAAAAATTCCTCGAGCAACTGTATCAAAAAATTTTTGCGAGTCCTCATGTAAAAAGCTTTACGTGATAATATGATTATTCAAGTTTTTTCCTCCTCCCATTTAGAAATTGGCTCCGGTCTGCATTGCTATTCCAAAGCTTTATAGGGAATCTCGGTTCTATATTGCTCAAGTTTTTCAAGAAGTCTCAAGTGATGCCTTAGTGCTTTTGATAATGGAAATAGACCTTGGAGATGATCCTTCAAGTCCTGGGAAAAACTACTTTCGAATTGAAGTGAACACACAAGATGGACCTATTCTCTTTAAGAAGACTCGACAAGTACTTATTCGAATGGAGCGGTTGGATAATGAGATGGGAGTGCTGTATGTCGAAACAGAGGGTTGCTCACATTTTTTCTTCATCTCATTCGTACAAGTTGAACGTCCACCAGAGTACTATCGAGCAGACAGCTCTTTGGGCTCATTAGAAGAATTTTCATTTATTAACTTAAGCCCGCTCATGGTAGTTGCGCTTACCAAACAACAAGAGATCGCAATTGTCTCCTTTAAATATGGGTATCAGTTGCTTCAACTCTTACCTCTGAAGACGTACTCAATTCTGTTCAATCCAAGCAATGATTTTGTCATAATAGCTCAAGAAGCCTACAATACCATGAGCACCAAGGTACACTCAAACTAGTTTATCTAGTCTCTAAAGATCTATTACAAATAGAAAGCAGTGCTATTTTGTGTGGATACAAATATTACAATATTTGCACTAAATCTTGAAAATTTGATCATAAAACCTCCAGAAACAAATCAAAACGAGACAATGGGGCAGACAGGAATCACCTCCATAGTGCAGAATGGCGTGAATGAAAGCTCGAGAAACAAGCCATTAGATCATTCCGTGAGAGTTTCAACAAGTTTAGCCACTCCTAAAAAGGTTCTAAATTCGCCTACTTCAGATATACAGATGAGTAATATGCCCTCAGTGCTTGCAATGAACACTTCGAATAAAGGTCCCATGACCTTGAGCGCTCTGAGCAAAGGAATTATGAGCACAACCCAAGTGCCGAAACTGCAGCTGCAGGAAATTAATCAGCAATCTTCCCAAAAACCTTCACAGCAACAACATGCACAACAACCCAAACTCGTACAACAACAGCCACAGCAGCTACAGTCTGTTCAACCACAAAAACCCACTCAACATCAGTCCTCCTTCCAACAACACTCGCAGCAAGTTCAATCAACATCGGTTTACCAGCAGCAGCAACCTCAAAAGCATCAGCAACAACCACAAATGCAGCAGCAACAGAATAAACCTCCGCCGCATCAGCAGCAGCCTAAAAAAAGTTTTTTCCGGCAGTTGATGAAACAGCCTCAAAAAACATCTACCTTGATCTTATCATCTAAGAACATATCACTCATGAGACCGGCACTTCCACAATCACCCTTATCAATTTCCCCACTCGTAAACGAACTTTGGAGCGCAAAATGGCAAAGAAATACTCTCAACCTCGTTCAGCCTGACCAGTTGGTTTCTTTGGTCGAAAATACTCATCAAATGCTCTCTCAGCATCAAAATATGCCATCTAAGTTAGCTGCAGTCTATAACGAACAACTGCTAGCCACATTAAATATGATAGCTCAGCATCTATCGAAATCCAAATCCAGCGACTCAGTGCTTTGTAAGCGGGTCTTTAGTATCTATGACAAGATATATCAAAATGTACGAAACAGCAAAGAAGCTGGACCTCAGCCCAGAAAGAAATATAATGCAGATGAAATAAAAGTCCTGCATGAATTGATGTCAAACATTTCTTTAAATAAACTGGATTTATCGACTGTATTTCGGCTGTTGAGGGACAAAATCTGGAAGCTCCCCACTGATTCCAAAATCAAACCCTTTTCTTTCTTTATTGTGTTCGATGTACTGAGGCAAATATGGGCTAAAACTCTTCTTCCAACTGGAAATTTGTTTTATTATACTTCAATCTCCTATTTTGCAAGCGGAGATCTGTACAGTCTCGTAGTTGCTAATGGCGATTCAAATAGTCTGCTAGCTGGTTATCGCAGATTATGCATCAAAAACTTTGAGTTTGAAGCTAAAAGAAGCCAAGAATTCCTCGCCATGCCCCATTTTCAAGGATATAACCTCTTTAAATGTCTCCTGTTTCTCGCAGACCTTTTGAGACTTCCAACTGAATTCGGTAGTCTCTCTCGAGATATCTTAAATGCCAAACTTCTGGCTGCTCCCGAAAAATTCGATGCGTATTTGCTTCTGTTATCGCTTAATTTCGATCAGCAGGCTCCTAGTACAGCTGTCGATAGTATTCGTAAACTCTTCCTTCCCAGTGATACAAGAGAGGTTGAGAAGCAATTTGCGGATTTTTGTAATTTGTGGAAGGAATTCCAAAAGGAAATCGATCAAGAAAACTTGCAACGTGATAAACTCCTCGAGAGCTTCATAAGCGTCCCCTTGCTTATGAAGGTCGAAAGCGATGAATTCTTTCTCAAGTATTACATGGAAAGCTATATTTTTGAGACCCATGCCAGCCTTAAAAATCTGATCCATTATTTCAATTCTTCTGGTTCTTGGAATCAGACAGCTTCGTGCCTCATGACGCAGATGTCATCTAATGACAGCATTTTCTTCCAATATCTGGACTATTACAGCAATCTTCTGCAAGGAGACCCTGATCGATTTAGAGGCAGCTCAATCAGCAGTCAAGAAGCTAAGGCAGCTCAGTATTTAACGAAGACGCTTGTGATATTGCCCTTGTGCTTAGAATACGCGCTACAAAGCATTAGCAAATCAAAAGCTCCAGCTGAGAAGAAAATTTATAAAATTTTCCGATTAATTTTTTACATTCTTACAAAAGTGGTCGAGGCTTCACTTTCTCCAGATAATATAGCAAGTGTGCTAGCTTGTAAGCTAAATTATCTCTTCTTTGGCGAATTCGAAAAGCCCCATCATGTGCTTCAGTCTGTTATCGATACCGTGTCACAAAATGCAGACCTTGCCCAGGATCTTTGTCGGAATACGTTGTTCTTGGGAAAAATTTCCGGATGTTTGAGAACGCATTCAGAGTTGATTCATTCCCAACCAAAGTTCAAAATCCTTCAATTATACGCGAAAAATGCTGAAGAGAAAGCTCCATTAACTCGCTGCAGAGAGCTAGCTGTTCATTTTTCCACCATACGAGATATTAAAGCTAAACTGTTTGAGGAGTATTTGGATTTCTTTGAGAAGAGCCCAAATTATCGCAAAAATAAATTCTCCACAGCAACAATAAATCGGCATATTGAAAAATTGAAACAAATAAAAGGAGTTAGAGATGTGACACTTTCGAAATTTTATCAAATGTTTAGACTAAGTTATGATAAATAAGTCAGACTGAAGGGCAGAGCATCAATAGTTTGCTCTTTACTGTCGTTATCGAAGTTTAATTTCCCCAAATTTTGCTGTTTTCTATAATCAGAGTGAACATTCTTTGTATTTTTTTAAAATCACTCTCATAGTAAGGACTGTTGAATGTAATTATTGATTGATGGTTTTTACAACAGTAGTGATTGTTTACATTCAAAATACTGACAAGCAAAAGCATAATATATAATGTGATGCAAAGTTGACTACTTCATTAAAATCTTAAGGTCGAAAAGATTGATATTAAAATCTTCGCTGATTGAAACAATAAACTCTTCTTGAGTCTTCCCATCAAGGTCTCCTCTTTTAAGAAGTGCCATCTGGTTGACAAGTTTCTCGTGGAGTTGGATACTTGCAATCACTTTCTCCTTCTTCAGACTTAAAAGTTTGACTCTGTGAAAAATAAATTTAAGAGTGAAGATGTAGTAGATGTAGTCCTACTTGTAGTCGTTCGTAGCCAGGAAAACATATTTCCCTGATTCTCTTACAAGTAAGCTTGATATCCCAGACTTAACTTTATTCCCAACTTCAATTTTTCTTAGATTTCTAAAAATTTTTCAATGACGAGATTGAGAGTCCACTGCTGTTGTTGATATACGTCGGTTTAAAAGTAATGAGGTCAAACGATTGAATAATCAAATTCGTGACATTAGCTGCAATGTAAAAATCAATTTCTCTGGGTTTTGTGAGAGATTTTGCCATTTTGGAGTCAAATACAAACACCTAGACAAATCGAAATTTTTCTTATTACAAAAGGCAGAGAAAAACGCTATGGAAACCTGTTCTTCAATGAATTTCACACTAGATGACTTTAATATTTTATATTTGGCTTCGATTTCCTCTCCTTCTTCTGCTAGCGCAAAATTTGCAACTATCTTAGTCAGTGATCTCCATGAACATTCGAATAGCAATTACCACCGCTCTCACGAGCCACAACTATGAGGAGATATGGATTATCATCAAAGATAAGTTGTGAGCAAGCACTGTTGCAAGCAACGAGCTATGCAATTGAAAAAATTTTAAACGCTTTAGTGCGAACGAAGTACTGGTTTTGTGTCAAATTTCTCTCTAATGAGAAGGCCGTTTTGATAGACGAGCTCGCTGGCGCTGCATCTATAGCAATCCAAACAATCGATTTCTTCATTTGGTACTAAAGCAACCAACTCATTCAGTTTAGAGAAGATCCGTAGCGTAGGTATAACATCAGTCTCGGAGTCCAAATCCAAGACGTAGTTATTCCATGATATTTTCATGAACCCCAGCGGAACTTTGATTGTACTCTGAAAAACAAGCTTGAGCTGTTGTTGATCACCTTCGATTAAGACAAAAAACTCTCCCGCTTTAGATTGCACGACATAGTATCTATCGATTGATTCATAGTCTTCGCTTGTGACCAAGAAAGTGTCCATATGTAGTAATGGGTTTGTACTTAGCTGAATTGATTGAAAAGGAACGTTAGTTGCAACATGAATCCAGCGAAAATACTTTAATTTCTTTCATAATCTGAAGTTTTTGAGGGTCCACTGTTATTAATCTTCCGTCTTCCACTCTTTTATAGTGAAAGGAATAATTTTAGCTCGAATTTTGAAAGAAATTGAGTACCCAACGTATATTGCATTCGAATCAGAGCTCATTGCAAGACATTTTGGTGCTGCATTGAGTTTGATGACAAGACTACTATTGAATAGCTTATCCATTCACCGTCTGCAAAATATGAATAGTTTTCTGGGAATCTTTTTTATTGAAAAATCTTTATTCTTATCTATAAAGTCTCATCTTATCACAGTGTGATATGTGTAGCTTGAATCCAAAGGTCAAATACAATACTCAAATTCTGACGAAAATCCCATAGCAAGAAGCAAACAATGAAGTTAGTTAAATTTGAATGCTTAATTGCTAATTCTCAGAACTTTTTGCTTCCATGTTTTCTGGAGATAATTTAGATGTATTATAAGCTCGCTTTTAGGAATACAATGACGAATTGGAAAACCACTTTGCGAAGCTGCTGATCGCTAGATCATGATGTCAAAATGTTTTCACAGTTGATAATTCAATTCGAGGTTATTTCTTTCTCGCAGGTGTAATGGAAAACTAAAATTTGTCGTAGAATTGCAGAATGAATGATACACATTTTCATAAGGGATTTGCTAGTATATGTGTTTCGCTCTTTTTTACAGAATTGCATATAAAGCAGCTGGATGGTGTATATTTGTAGATAATCCTACAGTATGACTTCTCAATGGAGAGCTCAGCTTTGTGGACAAATAAGCCAGAATCGCTCCCAATTTCTGAAAGAGAAACGATTCAATCAATTTGTTGATGGTGTATTATTGGACTGACTGGTGGACTTTGATTTTCATAGCAAGTTTAACAAAATGCGAAGAGACGGGCTTATCTGAGCACAGTTGCTGATGTTTGATTTCACATTAGTATATTTTGCTCTCCTTCTCTGGATTTCTTTTGTCAACAAGAGGCTCTTATCAATTAGTTTGAACTTCGAAATATCATATAGAATTAACTGCGAAGACATTCTTAGCATATTTGACTAGCAACAAAGAAAAACAGCAAAATTAGAGTTCCGAAACTAGATCTGTTTACTAAAGTATCTTAGGAAATAACAAAAGCAAGCCAACTCACAGTTCTAGTTTTATTGGATTGTTTGGAATCGAAATGTTTAGAAAAAGTGTTTAGGGTATCTTTTTATTACATTAGCAGGAGTCAACAAAGTATCTATTAATATGCATCAATTAGATTGATAAAATCTGAATAAAAATCTAATTAAGTAATTTTTCTCAGTATTAGCAAAAAACCTCATGAAAGTGCGAGTTTCATGAGATGGAAGAAATTGAGAATATTGCCATGAATATGAACGTTTGAAAATTAGAAATAATGGAAAGCTAATATTCTTGGTATATTATGGCAAGTTGTTACAAGTTGAGCAATGAAATCTGGAAGATAATCAACCGAATCTTTGACGGCTGATTTACAGCTACACTCTTCAAGAGATTTGCTATTGATATAAATTCCTTACGATTTTTCGGAATCGTAATGAGTATTTGAACCGTGCTATTCATTAGTTTGGTACTTTTATTCATCAAACTAAATCTATTCAATTAAGTTTTTGAAATCATGGAATAGGAAATTTCTCTTCAATTGTTGCTCAAAGTTCATTGAACTCGTGATTATCTGTTCACTTGATAGGATGGAGGCTAATTTATTTGATAGATTGGTATTTTTTTTTTTAGCGCTTCACCAGCACTTCATTGAATTCAAAGAGGAGATAAGAAGCAATTTCTTCTGAAATGAGCAGGTTCATTATTACGGAGAAAGGATTGAGATATAGCTCATTGCTATTGTTGAGAAGTTTCAAGAATCATTTCTATCCATATTTATAATGTTCTGTAAGACGATCGCTCTCTACAACTTCACAAACAAAGTCGTCGGGTTTCATTGCTTCGTTGGGTCTTGATGCCATTAAAAGACACTAAAAGAGGAAGGCTTCCTAGTTAGAACGGTTTTTCATCATGTTGATTGGAATATGACTCACTATTTTGAAATTCTAAACGTACTTTGATTATGACGGTAAATGATGTCAAATTTGATTTTCCAAACTTTTGAATTGTTTCCTTCTCTGAAAAAGTAGCAGTCGCAAGAATTACAATTTTCATTATATTTTATGATACTATCTCTATTGAATCATCATGTTGCTATTCAACAAAATATGATTCGAGTGTAAAAGAGGAATATCCATTGAATACGTCACTATTTGTTTCGATTCATAGATCCATTGGTTCTTCGTTGGAAAAACGGAATTCAGTTGATATATCATCAATGATGTCTGCTCTTGAATTCAATTCAGCTTCACTCTCTCCAAAAGCTTCTCCACAAAAGACTCGCGAAAGCGGTTACCACCACAAATCTCTCAATTGCCTTGATACTATGTGGACCCAATCATTTCCATCATAATATATTATTATTGGATAAGATCTCAAGAGAAACAAAGCCACCCTAGCAAACCCCACCCCATGTTAAAATATCCCGTCCTTAAGACCTCTCTGTCCTTCATTAATCCTCGAACTCTTATTTTCTTGCGAAATTGTGGTTTTATCCTTATTTGTCTGAGTCTTTAAATCGAAGGGAAGAGACACTTGAAGTTATAAAATCTTATTGTTCAGCTTGCTCTTAGTACCCCAGAATAGGTGTTAAAAAATGTATGCAACTGATTAAAAGTGCTCTTCCAAGCTCTATAATATACCTTCATTTGATTTTTAGGTTCATCCAAAATCTTTTTTTCTCTGAAAGGAGTTGTGTTCATTAATTTTGCTGAAATTCACTGGAACCAGTAGAGTGATTGACAACACCATCAGTTTCGCTCTGAATTAAATAATATATCTCAAAATGAAAATCTGCCTTCCCAATCTTCTCGAACTTTAGGAAGAGAACAATAGAATCTCAAACAAATCATTTCCTATAATATATATTTTAGAAAACATAAAAGCAATCCTTCTTGGACAAATGGCATATTTTCAACTAGAGAGAAATCATTGCACCGCATTTCAAGGACAGAAGATTCTTCTTGAAAAAAAGGCTTTGAAGAACACAACTCTTAGCTAATCTAAGTCAGCCTAGTCAGCCAAGAGTTTCAAGAATTCAAACACACTGGCAGAACTGCATGACTTAAATAAGCTATGAGAGAAAGATTCTCTGCCTTTGGTATTCAGAGGAAAGTTGATAGGTTTCTCTTTTTTAAACTCCGTTTGGAGGGAAGAGGAGAAGTAGATGTCCTCCTTTCACATTTTATTTCGAATTAATTCCAGACCTTGATTTTATTTTGTAAGCTATTTTTGTTATTTTATATGTTAAATCAAATTCAACAATCCTCTCTCTTCCATTCCAATGTAGAACCAGATATTTTATGATAGAAAAATTAATTTGGATCACTTGTTTGACTCCAATTCTTCAGAGAATCAAGGATGCTATTTCAAGAGTACAAACAAAAGCAGCAGAAACTGATCCAGAAATGGATGTCAAGAATAAAAATTTTGTAAATTTTGAATATTTTAAAGTATGAGCTGTCCTTATTCAAAATTAATTGTTTTACTCAAATAATTATTGCGTTCGCGAAGAAATTCGCCGAATCTGATTTACAACTCTGAATTTCTTTCTTTTATTCCAGAACACAATCGAGACCCAAATGCAGAACGAACTAATGTTCTTGCATTTCATACAAAGAAAAGCAGAACGGACCCCATAAAAACAGTTAAGACAGAATAGAAGGAGTCTGATATTGTATTTTTGTGTTAAAGAAAGATTCGCTTGTGAGCCAAACCTGTGTCATGTGTGATTCTCTAGCGAGCAGATCTTTTTTTGTTTTTTCTCCTCTTTCTCTCTTTTCATAGGTTCAGTACTGATGGAAGAGTAGACTGCTTGTTGAGGAAACAGATATTTTCATAGGTTTTGGTTTAAATGATGAATATACAGAAAAATGCGAGAATACGTTAGAGATTCCGTGAAAATATAAAACTAAATGTGTGTTTTTCTCACCAGAATACAAAAATTTGTGACTGGGATTACTTATATCATAAATTAAGTTGCTATTTCACATTTTTGTGTTTAGAAAATACGGAGTAGAATGCATTAAAGTTCTGCTTGAGAACTGCGAGCTCTAGCCAAGGTGCTTGGATTTGACACATCAATGATTCTGCAACTCAACTTCAGTGCGAATTACAGAACACTGGTATTTTTAGATGACTCTGATTTTGATAAGGGATTCCGTAGCTAAGAGTTGTTCCAAACATTCAGTATCTGATCCTGAAATGAAAAAAAAGATTTTGGGAGAAAAGTTGCCTGTGTCAACGCTTATTACTATATTAACTTTTGTATGTGAATTGTTGGAAAATAGTTGATCTTTGAAAAAATTGCTAAATCCAAAAGTAATAGCAATACGGAATAAGGATGAATTTTTTCTCGCTTCTATGAGATTTGTTTTTTAGGAAAGGATTACAAAGTGAGTTATTTCTTTCAAAAACTACTTATTCATCTGAGACACCCCAGGAATTAAATTAACTCTCAAACCACTTACGGTTCCAAATCATAAAAATCATACAAGCAATTGACTACTCATAGAAAATACACAACTTAGGAGGCAGCTTTAAACAAATATGATAGAAGGAGCAAAGGTCACTGAAAATATGACCTCAGTCAAGTTAATCTTATTCAATTTACGAGGTTGGCTAAGTTATTTAGTGGATCCTATATAATTTTGTGTTTTCTGAAGAGAAGTAGTGTTTCTTCTGATTTTGAAAAATTACAGAAAATTACAGTTAATTTATAATAGGAAACATCATATCCACAGCCCGAATGTCTTATTTCTCTTTGAAATCGTTAGAATTTTCTTATTTTAATTGTCATTTCAATTCACCGAGCCCAATTGCTCTTGGCTCCTATCAATTTAAGCTTGTTTGTTGATCAAATGTACAAATGTATGCTTTCGTTTTATTTAGTCACTTGTTGTTATTGTTCATGTTATATTTACAGTGTAGACTAGACAATTACAAATTGATTGCACAAAGCTGTAGTGAAGACAACAGAAGGAGACTTGACTGACTCACAACTTTGAGAGATGATTAAGAAAGTTATTAAAATCAGCTTCCATATCCGCCTTTGCTCTTGATTTGCATTTTGCCACTTCTTCTGGAATCTTTACATAGGTCGACAAACAACTCGTCAGCTTATAATAACCGTACACAGTCTTGAACTCCAACTCCTGGTTGTGCTCCTCGAATACCTTTCTAAATCTCATCATGCATTGAGAATAGCCACTGGGACTCTCTAAATTGGTTTGATAGCACTTATACTGGGCTCCTTCAAGGATTCCGCTGATTATACTTTCTTTTTCAGGCAACGTTTTTTGCATATCATTGTAAAATGACTCCACTTCTTTAGTATACTCGTCCATCTCGTTAGTTAGTTAGATATAGTACACGAACTCAATATCTTGGATTTTATAAATGAAAATTGAAATAAAAGGCCACCTCAGATAAAAAGATCTGTCTAAATCCGTACCGGTTTAAATGTCGTTTCTTTAGAGTTTTCATTAGACATACCATTTGAATTAGCCAGACCTTGAATTCGAGGAAAGTTAATTAAATTTGGTAGTTTTACGAGATTTGAAGTTAACATATGGCTTTTAAGCGATGGAGATTGGCAACTCTCAAAATTACTTTAAACTTAATGAATGAATAAGGATTAGTCCAATTAAAGATATAGAGTTGCATGTTGCACTCATTCCATCCACAATTTTTCAACGTATTCCGAGTTGAATTTTACACGACACGTCGGACATTTTCTATCTCTAACCTGGATATTCTTATCAATACACTTTCTGCAAAACGTATGGAAGCATTTCGTGAGCACGACTTGCTTCTCGTTCGTTTGGCAGACGGTGCATGTGAGCATTTTCTATATATAGCGATAGTATCAGAATCAAACTTTACGAATTGTTTTATTTACTCGGTATCTTTTCACTTCGAGAAGTAAAGTGTCTATGTCTTCAGCGGACAAATCACCTAAGGAATCTTTGGATAAATCCCTTGCTCTTGTCAATCTTTTATCAATAAAGTCTTGTTTTTCCTGAGATTGTCAGAGTTTAAAACTGAGAAATAAAATGAAAAAGCATACATGTAGCTTAATTTTGGTCTCTTCCAGCTCTTTTGCCTTGAGATCCGATAGCTTCTCCAAAGATGCAATTTTTTCTTTATTAAGTTCTATTTCGGTTTTTAGTTCTTCAATTTTCCTCAAAAGTTCCTCTCTTGTATTTTTATTTTCTTGGAGTAGAGATTTTTGAAGCACAACGCTTTCTTCCAACGTTTTCTACATTCGAGGTTGAAGAATCATTCTTAGAATTTAAGTAAATACGTTAAGACTTTCTTCTTGATTGCACTTCTCTTTCAGCTCATCCACGAGTTTTTTCAAATTTTGACACTCTTCCTCTTTGAGCTTAAGTTTGTTATTCAACGCCATCTTCTCGGCATCCAAACTGGCTTTTTCGATATGCTTGTCTTTTACTAACTTGGCAAAATTTTCATTTTGTGCTGCAATCTGATTTCTTAATTGATTCGACTTTTGTTGGATATCCTCAGAAATTTTGCTGTTTAGCTCAACTTCTTGTATCAATTGCATCGTTTGGTTCTTTTCCTTCTCAACTTCAGCAGTGCAGTTCTTTAATTTCTTTTCTAAACTCTCGATTTTCTCTTCTCGAGTCTATATCAAACAGTGAGTTGATCAACAATTAAAAGAGATACCTTTATATACAACTTCAAATCGTCCACTTTTTCTTTGATTCCCAGCGAATTCTGTGCATTTAATTTTAGCAACTCATTGAGGAATTCTCTATGCTTTTGATGTCTGAAACTAATATTTTCCCAAGTAGCCTCAGGCAATTTTTGTTTGAGTGAAAAGTTCTGAATATTTAGCTCCGAGAGTTCAGTCTCAAGCTTATTCGCTCTGGCTTGCACCTCGTCCAATTTTTGAATGAGTTTTTTGTTTTCACTCCTGAGAACCATGTTCTAACAAATTATTATCTTGATTTAGATGGGTATTCAAATGACCAAAAAAGTCACCTCTTTGTTTAGGTTATCATATCTCTTATCGTTTTCTTCGATTATCTTCAATAGGTTATTGGTTTTTGTGTTCAAATCATATTCTTGCAAAAGTTCGTTTTCTCTCTGGGTGATTTTTGCATTAGAGTCTTCTATCGCCTGCTTTAGTCGCTCAACAATCTCCAGGAGATCACCACGATCTGAAGTGAAATCCGTCACAAATCGTGCCATTTCGCTGCGACGTTGTTCTTCATAACTCTCCAAGGCATTATTTGAGCTCACTGCTCTCCCTTTCAAATAAGTGCACATTCTCAATACCTCTTGTGCCTGATTCACAAGATTATTAAAGAGTTTTGATTTAAAAACTTTCTCCTCAATGTTTTCCTTTGTTTAAAACGAGAGCTTAGAGTTACAAAGGAAAAACAAAAAATGTTACCTGCTCAATCTTATAACGCATATTCTCCTCTGCGAGTTTAACTTTACTAGCTAGCATTTCCTCTAACTGTTTCTCGAGTTGCTGGACTTTTTCAGTAAGAGCTTGGTAGTCTGGGTGCGACTGGACTTTTTCTTCCTCCATTTTTGTGCTTCCTTCTGGTCTTGGAATCTCAATACTCATTTCTGGATGTTTGGAAGGTTTTGGCACATTTTTCAAGTTAACAAACAACTGTTCGAAAAACTTTCCGCCACAAGTACAAGTATAAGACATTTCCTCTTGAGTTTCATCATCATCCGCATCAAGCGTTCCTTCGGTCCATTGCATGTGTTTCTGAACCAGATATCGAAGCCGTCGATTTAAATGCTCATTTAGCTCCTTCGTGTCTTCAAGCGTTTCCTCCAAGGTTCTCACCTTTTCCTCAAGGTTTTCATACTCAGCAGCTGATGGAGTCTTCTTTTTTAAATCGCTTAGTTTCGAATTAAGCGCGTTGACCTGGCTTTCATATTCTTCAATCTTCCTCTGAAGTTCTTTATTTTGTTGGACAAGCTTTTCATCTGGTTTCGTGTTAGACTGATCTTTAAGGAGCTCAGCCTCAAGTTTTTCGTGACTAAGGCGAATTCCCGTGTAAACACTTCTCAGTATTTTAAAAAAGGAATCTAAAGAATTCTTAGATTTCTCTGTGAGGACAGCTGCTGATTCGTTCTCGAACACTGCAGCAAAGCAGTCCTTTAAGCTTGTAGATGATGACACGATCTTCTTCGCTTGCTCATCAGAGTCTTTGATATTTAGGAGATTATGATCAGATTTTAGACCTTCTATCAACTAAATGGGAGATAAATGATTCAAAGACGGCGGGAAAATAAGGCGAAGTACATCGATCCAAGAATCTTCGAAAGTTTTAAGGAATATTTTGTAAGAGGCTTCAGAAGCTTCAAGTTTAGAGCAGTGGTGCTTGAGTTCTTTATAGTTCTTTTTGTACGCATTCAAGCGGTTTGAAAGCGCGAGAGCTTGATATTTGATAAGATCTTCCACATTCTGAGAGGTGAATTAAGTTTATAAAGTTGCTCAAACGTGACTTACACTGCCCAGGTCTTTGCTAACAGGTGCGATTGCGCTCGTATTTTTCGATTTCTCCATGAAGTTCCCAAAGAAATAAAATTATTAGAAGAAAATGTTTAAAATAGTAAATCTTTGAATCAAAAACAGAAAAAGTGAGCGAGAAGCCTAAACCTCGAAAAAGATGAGACTATCTAAGTTGTTAGTTGTTGACTGGGGAAAGATTAATGATAGTGTGCTAAGGGCTGATTGTCCGTTTTGATGAGAGAATAAATTCATTTCCAAGTTCTAAATCCACAGCCTGCTAGATTTAACAATTTCGATTTATGATAGCTGTCCTCAATTATCATAATTTGCAGCGTGTGTGTGATGAAAACTCGGGCTTATTGCGATAGCAATTACATCCTCTATCGGAAGCAAAGCATTAATGAGATCCCATTAAATTCCCGAAAGAGGCTGTGATTATTAAGATGTAATTTATTCTTGAAATTTCACACTTTTCATGGTGGCTTTTAAGATAACTAGATTTCATTGCGCAAAGGCTAGTGCATTCGTCAGCATCCATCTTTTAAAAGGGGAGAACCACGCATCAAATTTTCAGTAATTTCAGTAAGATCAAAACACACTTTTTTTCCAGACCCGCAATTCGATGTCTCTCGAATGAATTAATTGGCTCTCCCTCGTAACTAGATAGCCTACTCTATAGATTATAACAGAGGTTAAAATTTTGTTGGTATTGGTGAATAATTGCAATATATTTCAATAAATGCAGTCTAAAACGATTTTGGAATTCTATTCAACATCAATTGAGAGCTATATTTTGGAAAGATCTAAGATAAATTTGTTGAAATACGCATCCAGCGTTTCCTTTGCTTTCTCCTTGCATTTGATGATAGCTTGTTTGTCAATTTCATCGGATTTTACGCTCTGTATGCACTCATTATATTTGTTGAAAGCATATGAGAGCTGGTATTCAAGACTACGATTCTGTTGGTCAAAGTGTTGCTTGAATATTGACATACATTGAGCGAATTTCTGAATGTTATCTGAATGGTCTTGATAGCATTTCTCCTCAATTTTAATAGAAACATTTTCGATTTGTCTCATCTTTGCAGGAAGTGCCTGGTCAAGTTCTTCAGCAAAGCGCTTTGTCTCTTGAGAAATATCTGGAGGTGATTCCTTTTGCATTGAAAAAATTTTCAATAAATTTAAAATTGTCCTATTACTAATTCAGATAGAAAAGAGATAAATGATATGGATCTTATGCAAGAGAGCAGGAGATATATATATAGAAATAGACTGTCTAAAATTCTTACTCAAAATGAGAGCCGCTAACTTGTTAACTATTAAGTAATTGAAAAACTCTATAATACTTGCACATGTCCATAGGATTTTTAATTGCATGAAAATAATATAGAACATTCAAAAACCGTATAGTAGAATAGTAATCACCAAATATTTACAACTAACTATAGATCAATACTATATTAGACTTATCATTATTATAATATTAAAATTTCTCTCTATCAAGCACTTGGGACCAACTTAAGACTCAATTTTTAAGAACAAATTCTGAATTAAGTTATAGCTCTTTTTTTCCAAACATTTTTATCAATAAACTGAAATTTCTTTTCAAATTTGATGAACCAGTTAATATTACAACTTCTTCCTACTATCTTGTCTTTATGTACACCATTGAGATCCAATTAATGCCGATCAAACTTCTCCTGCTCATTTCCTAAGCACATTTATGCAGCATTGTCATTATCATTGTCAATCATTTTTTCAAGATGTTGCCGCATTTGATGATCCAAATCATCATCACCTGAGTTCTTTGGACTATCAATGTGTTGATGTAGCTCATCAAGATTGTGCATAGAATGTGACGTGAATTTCTGCATGGGAGATTCCAATATAGGTCCATAAAGAGGATCTCCTGGGGTATTACCTTTTCGTGAAAGGTGTTGCAACTTCTTGCTTGATCTTTCTGCGAGCCCAAAGAGATTTGTAGGATGTGATTTGTCCAAAACGTCTTGTTCAGATTCTTGATTAGTTGGCTCAAAATAAGGATAGTCCACAGAACTCCTTCTTTTCAGGTTTCCTTCAGCTTTTTCATCAAATTCAGTCTTCTTACTAGAAAAAGATCCTTGTTAAAAATCGAAGCTAATGAGATTACATCTCTTGCATTGAATGAGCAGCCATCATGTTTTGGATCATACTATTCATCCATTTCAGTTGCTCTTGCGGAGGAAGCTCATTCACGATGCCACCAAGGTTCGCAGATAAGTTCATTCCTGACTCTAGTAAAATTATTATTCCTTCATTGTAGCCCACTGAAACTGAGAATTACCAATCGGTTCATCCTTCCTTTTTTTGAATGTCCCCGTGACTATTCGGTTCCTTGGCACAAGCTTGAAGGTTCGATTGGCAATCGTTGTCATGATAGCTCTAGCATACAATCTCATAAAAAGGTTTATGCATAGTTGACTTACCTTCTTTCTTTCATATGATGATAATGTGGGCAGTCTTTTCCTTTAATGCAATTCTTGCTTGGACAATGCTTGGTTTTATAATTCATTGGATGATACTCAAGCTCTTTCCATCCATGGCATTTCGTGCATTTGTCTTTCAGTGGGCAACCTTCTTCATAGGTCGCGATGAAATCTGTCGATTTCCAGTTAGGACAAGGCAAAGGGTCATAAGAGAAAAGATGAGGCTTCCTTCTATAATCTTGCCAATTATGTGCATAAACACATAGTGCTTTGTCATGTTGTGTCAGATTGAAAGGGCACCAGATGGTCTTGAAATGAAACATATAGAAGTCATCATCATATTCAAAGTTATGAATCAAGTCGATAGTGATATCGTATTCGCTGTGTGCGAAAGAACAGAAAGTTCCATACTCGCAGAGGTGAAGATTCAACGGATAATGTCCACAGAATTTTGTTTTGTATTTTTCCGGTTTATAAAGTTGCTCCACACGATTATGGGCTTTTAGACACATATCACCGTTTGGACAATTTTCAGGATTCTCAGCAAACTCGCAAAGATCTGCAGAGTAAAAATTCCCAGGTCGTTTGCGATCTTTCAAATTGTGATAAAACGGACATTGCTTATGATTATGCTGGGTGGTATGAGAACAAAGGTTGAGTTTAAAACTCCCGAGGTTCAAATGCTCGATCGGGTAGGTATTCAAAGCAGTGATATGCATGCTGCTGGCACTTGGATTGGGTTCTGTTGCTACCGATGACAGCGTGATATCGGTGGAAGAATCATATGTTGAATTTGGATCAGCATTCATTTGGGATCCATATCGCGGGGGAGTGGAGAAATTTTGGAAGTTCTTAGACCTAACATTGAGAGTTCTTTTTCTTTGTGAGGCTTGCTGCGGGAACGTTTGATGGTGGATTGGCTGCGGCTGGAAGTTTTGTTCCTGCTGTTCGTGCTGTTGCTGTTGAGCCAGAGAATATTGCTGTTGCGATTGCATGAGTAGTTGTTGCTGCTGCTGTGGATGTAGTAATACTTGATGTGGGTTGGTCGCGAAACTCTGCTGTGGAAAATTGCTGAACTGTTTATGATGCTGATGCTCGAGCCCAGAGGGTGCATCATGTGATAAATCTTGAGGCTCGCTGTAGAACAAATTATGAATTGGAGGAGGATAGAGACTGGCCCCTCGATTTGGATTTGTGTTTGGATTGGGAAAATTTGAGGTCATTCCGTCTACAAAATGTGTTGTTAGACTTTGGAATATATTTCTGGCACAGATATCTTCGATATTATGAGATCTTTATATTAGAGCAATTGGCCTTAGACTTAATCGATTCAGTAATTAATCTCGCAACCCAAATAATATTTTAAGAACTGTTTCTATATCGGTGAAAAAAATTAGAAGAATTTTCGTTTTTGTTGATTAAGAAGTTAATTTGTTGTTAGTAACTTCAAATCCAAGCATTCGCACTGATCAGGGAGATGAATAGCGAGTTAGCGACATCAAACTCCGGACGAGAATTTTTCAACAGCTCTTCCAAAGAATTTTCGAATCGGCTTCCACTTTGTAAATTTGAGGCCCTTAATTTTATCACATTGATAAACTCTCTACAAACAGACATTTAGCTCGGCTTCTTCTAATTTCTACTTGAGGATTTCTGAAAACGTCATTGAATTTATTGCTTTTTAAGTTGGAGAAAGAAATGAGAAAAAGAAGAAAAAGAAAAAGTAACAGGCTAATTTAATCATAGTCATTAGATGGGTAATAATTGTACTAAACTTATTTGTTCCAATGTTAAAGGAGGAAAGGAAAAATTTGTGCTGAAGTGCAGAACTGAGGCTTAGACTTTGATTAGCTGATTAATTTAAACCAAATTCAATATTAGAGTGTAACTTCCCCTTTCTCTAAATAAATGTATTGAATTCACTTCACACAGTCATCAAAAACTTACATTCCTTGGAAATAGGGCTACTCCGATTGTAAATTTCATTGACGATGAAGATTTTACCGTAAGTTTCCGTAAAATCTTCTGATGAGTTTATAATGTTTGATCTGGAAGAATGATTTCCTTCAACTGAAACGTCCGATGAGTTCTAAGCAGTCAAGAAAGAAGAGTATGCAAGACCAGGCTCCTCGTTTGACAGAAGATGAATTAATCGAAGCCGATGGCTTCGAGCAGAAGGAGAATGCGTTGGAATTACTTAGTCGTCCTAAAAATCCGAAGCCCACATCCTCACAGCTTCTGCAAAGAAATTTTATTCTGCAGCCAAAAGGCCGACCGGTCTCAGCAAAGCCGTAATAACGTTTCTAGCACATTGTCAACTAGCAATTTTTCATAACTAGTGGTCATATGAAACAATCAGCATCAGTACAGGGAGGTTTCTCTCAAAAGCATTCTCTTATTCTGCCAGGCCCTTTTGGTACTGCTAACCTTCAGCAGATATTTGACAATCAGGCTAGGACTCCTATTGTTAATAATATTCGGTAAATATGTCTTGTTGAGTGACTCCTTACCGAAAATACCTGCGGATTATTAGAAGTAGAAACGTGAGCCCGGGCCCAGAAATAGTAAGAACAAAGCCCAAAAATATTCCACAGGATAAAGAGAGACTCTATGAGGAAGGAATTTTCCTTAAAAATGTCATCAATACTCTCAAAGAAGAAAACCTCAAGCTCAAAACCAAACTAAGCAACCTTGAAAAAGAAGCAACTAAATTTGAGAAAATGGTACTGCAAAAAGCGACACAAAACGATAAAATTCGTGACCCCAAACCAATTGCAGACGTAACTTTAAAGTTCTCTAGCTTAAAGGTTTGATGCCTCTGAAAATTGAATTAGTCCTACTTCACTCTTACACTCAAGCAGCAAGTAAAAGACCTACGGACTAGTCTTCAACAAAAAGAAACTGAACTTCATGACATAAAAAAGAGCGTAAAATACACAAAGATACAAGAGCTAAAGGTAATTTGTCAAACCATATCGAGCATGAGATTCAAAATTTATTGTCATCAATAAAGATGCAAGTGAAAGCATACTCTGAAGAAACTGTAAGACTGAAGAATTATCTTGATCAAGTGATAAAGGATCGAACAGAAAATGCCAATACTCAAGATGAAATACGCAAGCTGCAAGAGGAATTTTTCTTGCAAACAAACCAAATCGCAAGTTTAAAGAGAGATAACGAGCAAATGGCGCAAGGAGTTAAAATTATGGAGGATCAGAACATCTCTCTGAAGGTATGGGGGTCCTTTTTCCCACCCCTTATTTTTTGTTTATTAAAGCTAACATTATTTTGTAGAAAGCGTGTGATGAAATGGAAGCCAAGTGCAAGAAAGAGACTGCTTATTTAAAGCGAGCCCTGGCTGAGAAAGAAAAGGAAAATGTCAGATTGAAAAATGAGTTATTTTCTGGAGGTTCACAAATGATACTCGGAAATGCAAAGAAATCAAACCAAGTTGGTCATCAGGAGTTTTTAAGACAAGAACTAGAGTAATCGTACCCATAGCCAGGCTTCTGACTTGCGAACTAGTCGAAAAGATAAAGAGAATTCATTATTAAGACAGGAGCTATCAGAGCAAGAATGGCAGATCGCCGAATTACAAAAAGAAATCAAAGAGCTGAGGCAGGCCGTAATCTTTTTTATGAATTCGCCGCAATATAAAACCCCATTAACTCAATAAAAGGCTCAGTTTATCAATATCCGGCAGCATAGCAGACCGACTTCAGGATATCATGCTTCAGTTGGAGAGAAAGGGAGATCCACCCATGAGAAGAGTCAAAACATGAAAAAGCATAAGGAATTTAATGTAAATGAGGATTTCAGGGACGACATCGAGACCGAGCAAATTACACCAAAACCCAGGAAAAGCCCTAGTCATCTCGAGAATAATATTCCAAAATTAGAAATAAATAAAATTAAAACTGCGGACTTGTCGCCGAGCTCGCAGCAGCAGCTACACCAGGTGAAACCAGCATCACAAACAAGCATTCAACTGCAAGAGCAATCGAAAAAATCTGAAGAACGGAAACTCATGAAAGAGCCTGAGCAATCAAAACGAGAACAAGCTAAGACCGACTCAAGGAAACAAGTGATCTCAAAACCACAAATCGATGAGACCCCTAAGGAACAGGACGAAAAGCCTAAGGAGATCCTACAACCGAGTATTCAACTCAAGATTCCAGACTTTAAACCCAAAGTCCCCAAACTAAAAATCCCGGCTGTAAAAGTCTCAGAAATTTCACAGACAGGTGCTTCTCTATGATTATTTTTCTTTAATTAATTGAACTGATGATAGCGCAAGAATTGAATTTGAAATTCAGATTGCATAAGCTGACTTACCAAGAAATTGAATATGTAAGACAGAAATAGACTAATTCGAACTTCTAATTCTTCAATTGAATAGCATTTGGCGGCAGAAGCAGGTATTGGCAGCGAAGATGACATTAGCATTAAGGTTCTGAGCGATCTATTGCAAAAGTAAACATTCAACCCTAATAAATCTGAAGTTGTGTAGAGATCCGTTCATAATCGATTCCAAAGAAGAAGCGCAGTCTTTAGCTCGTTTCCTGATTGAAGATCCAACTGAAGAAACTATCGAATTTTCTGAGCAAAATCACAAACCCCTGGAGAAAGTTATGGAGAGAATGAGGAAGATCGTTGGGAATGTTAAACCAATTACGGAAGAGCAAGATCAGATCTTATTCCTAAGCTGCTATGGAGTAACTCTTTTGTCGCTTCTGAGTTAGAGGATAACTTTATCCCCAGAAAGTTAGAAATTATAGAGAATCTTTTGAGGCTGCCTTGAAGACTGCCAGTGGTACTGAGTATTTCACAAAGAATACCTTGATGGAAGCTGCAAAGACGTTGGAGGTTGATCTTAACGAAGAGGAAATTGATTACATTATTTTCCGAGTTTTTGCTGAGACTTATGATATCAGGAAGCTCTCAATAGATGCATTCTTGGAAATTTTCATTGACCAGGCTGAGGAAGAAATTCAAGATTATGAAAATAATGAGGAAGATGATCTTGAGTATCTAGAAGACGAGGAAGAAGAAGATCAAAGAAGGAACGATCTAGAAGAAGATTCGGCGAAATTTTCTCCAAAATATAACATGGAACCTTTACAGGAAGAAGACGATGAAGATTATTTCTCTCCAATGGGAGGCAAAAAATGGAAGCTCGATCGCAGAGTTGGTGACTCAAGGTGGTCTGCGTTGGATAGTCAGAATGAGCCTAGCAAGGACCAATCATCACGCTATACAAATAGAAGCAGAGATAACAAACTTGAGGTCACAAATTTAAATAGCGCAACTCTCTGAATTTATAAAATTTCAATGAAAAGGCATCGCTACTTTCTCCTCCGAATCGTGTAGAAGATGAAAGAAGACAACGGAAATCTTCAATTAATAAGATAGATGATGAAAATAATGGCAAGAAGAGATCAACAAGACAAAATTTAGATGTCCAAAAACCAAAATACAGCAGTAGAAACAAATTAGGTAAATCTGCGAACAAAAAAAAAATAGAGAAAAATAAGTTCTTTTCACCAGGTGAACCTCGAAGCTCCGACAATATTGATGAACCCCAAACGAAGCAAACTCAATCAAAGCCTCAAATACAAAAAAAGAATTCCAGAGGAAATAGTAATCTGAAAATTCCATCGAAAGAAGATTTCGAATATCAAGATAATGAGGAGGGGACTTTGGAAAAAGTAAGTAATAGAGGGTCTGCGAGACACCAAAATAATAGTAAGAAGACGCTAGAGAGCCGCAAAATGTCGAAAAACGAGCTTGATCAAGTAAATTAAAATGAATTAATTTGACCGTCATTCTTTGTTGATATTAACGAAACAGCAGGCTGATAGCGACTTAATTGACGAAGATCTTTAGATCGAATTCAACAAGAGTCATCAATTTTATTATTTTTCTGTTCAAATCTTGTTTACAGGAAATGATTCTAAATTTAATATTCATATGAAAAACCTCATGTAGCTAAATATCTCGATCTTTCTTTTTCTTCTCTCAATGTCTCTAACTAAATCAAAGGATACTGAGAAATAGAAACATTATTGAAGAGCATTGAGTTATTGTGATTTTGAAGCTGTTAAAAAAAACATGAAAGTCAGTCTTAAAAATAGCAAACAAGAACAGCTCTCGTTTTTGTAAATCATACAAACACAACTGGCTACAATAATTTGCTGGTTTGAAGTCTGTAGTGAAATAAATTTACAAAGTGAACCTTGAAGAAAACAAAGTTTATTAGGGGAGATGGATATGCAAGGACTATCCACATCTTTGAAAGGAGGAGTAAAGTATGCGACAAGGCTTCGACAAATGGGCCTTATTCTCATGAAGAGATCTTCGTCTTTCTCTGAGGCATTTGTGATTCTAGCTCTTCATCTTTCTTATTGTTTTCGTTTGCAAATCTCACTGCTCATTGATAACCTCTTATGCAAGTAGTTTAAGAGCATTTTTCTATACCCCGAGAATCGGTGGACAGCTTAGCAGGACTTAGAAGCAAATATTTTCGGCCATCAATCAGTAGCTCACTAATTAAAAATTACTATGGAGAACGAGTATGCTAGAATAAGGAAGTGGCTGATCAGAATGCATTAAAAAGAGTCATAATGGAAGGCATCAGAGCCTGCTAAGCTATAGGGAGGCGCTAGAATTTTTCAAAAATGCCAACTCAAGGTTAGGTTGAAAACTATATGCAATAATTCAGTTGCAGTTGAGAGCACTTTATCAATTTTACGACCAAAATCTGGGTTTACTGCATTGAATAATAAATTTACCGAATTAGAAATTCTAAGAAGATAAAAATACTCTTAGCTACCGGTATGATACTTATAATCAATTCCATAGTTGTTGCAGGATATGAAAAGAAGGGCTAATGGAGTTGCTTTTCATTTGTTTTGTCTCTTTTTTTTTTGGTTTTTTTTTTTCCCCAGATAATTTTTGTATTGAAAATCATTTTTCATATTTCGTGTTTGCAATAAAGTATGATTTGCCGGAATTTAAGAAATTGATAATGTCAAAGGGGTTTTATTTATTATTACCTTCAAGGATCATGCTGAGTTTGCATTTCACTTAGTGTAATCTGGAGATACCAACACTTTAAAAAGTTAAATTGTTCGCTAATTTCAAGTCATTCAAATGAAGTATAGAGCATCACATTGAAGGAAGAATACTCTCTAGATGAGATCAGAGCTGAATGACTTTTACTTCTAGAGTCTCTATTGTCATGCTTTGAGGCTGAGAGTCTCGAAACTATCATCACTAGAATTTTTTATATGATCTTCATGGAATTAGCGAGTGATTTTTGGTTTCTTCCGAAGCTACGGGTACTGAGAATTCAAATGATTGTCGATGGTAGCTACTTGAACCAATACAAAAAATGTATATCTAACTTTATAGTTCATCATGTGTGATTAAAGTTTTTTCTAAAGTGTTTGAATTTTGAATGACAATCCCACACTAATCTTTTCATATTATCACAGTCATTACCAGTTTCTTTATTTATTCTTCATCTGCAACGTCTCACACCTGGCAAGTAGTCATTGTTAGGTATATTTATTATGCTTTCGTTTAAAAATACCGTATTTTTTCGATTTTACTCCCACTTTAGAGGTCATAGTTTGTATGGATCCTGAATAAATGTGAGTGTGACATTGAATTGTGGGTTTGATTTGAAGACCCAAGCTTTACAATTAACAAGTTAATTTAGATGGCATAATAGCCCTAATTTTTAGAATTTTATAGTAAGTATAGAAGACTTTTCATGGGAATTTTGAGGTTTAATTCGAAACAATATGAGAGCTCATTCGAATGAACAGTATTTTACTGACTGAAAAAGGCAACCCTGATTTATCATTGCGTAGGTTCTTTGCACTAATCATATAAATTTCTATCTAGATATATCGACTCGACAATTCGTGATATCGGCCCATACACATCTCAAAAAGCTGCCATCTGAATTTTTTTTTTTGTTTTTCATAGGGCGATTCTGTATGATTATTTTAGAATATAAAAATTATTAGGTACTATTCAAGTCTATCTAACCCAGCAGCTATACTACGAATATTTAAAGATAATAATATAATACAAGGCAGTTCGAAATCACCAAGTAGACATACCAGTATGTCCACCGGAACAACTGAATGAGAAAAAGTTGGGTATTTTGTAATTTCTACCAGTTCATCAATTTTCAGTATTCTTTCGAATACTGACCGCCGAATTAATTTATTAATTTAATCGTGGGTATATGAGGATTCTAAAAGGAAACAACTGATCAATATAAATAGCTCCTGAAAATATTAACATTATCAATTTAAATACAAAATACTTGAACTTTCTTTTTCCCTATTGAATGTTGTCAAAGAAACCAAATCCTCTTCTTGGAGGAAGCAATCCGGAAATACGAGAACCGTTCTTCAGAACCATATACCCAACTCTGACCAAAATAACCAGTAAAACGACAGAATTGTGTCATACAGAGCATTGTCGGGTTCATACTTGGCTTACACAGAAAAAAATCTTTCTCTCAATCTAATCTCAAACCATCTCTCCAACCTCACCAAAGCCAGAAGAACGTACTACTTCTGACTTACAACCTCCACAAGACACTCCGAAGGAGTCTAAAGTTTCTAAACGCCCCAGATTTCGTCGTCACTCACCCAATCTGAAAATTCAATGTATTTCTTATTAGCTTAGATTAAATCACTCAGAATTCTATTAGGTAATATATTTGACAAGAGCTGTGGCGAAAAGATTACACAACCTGAAGATCGAAATCGAAAAATGGAATTACTAGCCAAACTCAAAGAAAGAGGCTTGGTGAAGTTTACTCTGAAGGAGAGTGAAGAAGAAAATCTGATTTGTATATGAAATTTGCATAACATTATTGTAATCACCTTTGAAGTATTATTAGACGAGAGTATCCTCCGGGAAATCCTAGACACGCCTATTGATAAGGAATCTGAAAAAATATACTTGCTATTTTGATGAAGTCACCACACTCGGACAAGGCACATCGGCAATAGTGAAGCTTTGCAAAGCGAAAGATTCGGATATGAAAGTTGCTGTTAAGATTTCAGATTACTTAGATGACGACGAGAGACTCCTTCAGGTAGGTTCCATTCACAAGCAATTTGTGTTCATTGTGAAATTTGCAGATGATAACAAATTTCAAAATGAGAGCTGGATTGAAACACTCGAATATTGTAAGAATATTGTAGA
>ENA-UOUE01000285-UOUE01000285.1-compost-metagenome-genome-assembly--contig:-NODE-285-length-42886-cov-8.542082_pt1 | contig 42886 bp, 41 predicted proteins | sample MGYA00238146_ERZ747223 | MGnify/ENA primary metagenome ERZ747223 (study PRJEB28781, sample SAMN06268865) | compost metagenome | isolation source: single cell | place: USA: California, Emeryville, Joint...
TATATCTGGAAGCCTACTGCTTTTGATAATAACTCTTTACCATAAGGTTCAGAAGAATTACCATTACTCATGTTCAAAGTGTAACAAGTGCTTATTTACATTCCTTCTTTTAATTCATTACGTCTATTTCGATTAACAATTTTTAAATTATAAATTCATTCAGAGTATATTAATTTATTTCAACAGTATTCATTACCTGCTCTGCTAGTCTCTGAATCACTTATTACAATTTGAATACACCAGATTCGAGAGAACAAGAATCATTTGGTAAGAAGCAGGTTCTCAATCGCTGTACTCTCTTAATGAAAAAAATCTCCATTATTCAGCGTTAGACAAAGAATCAGTTAAATCCAACACATCAAAGTTCAAAAAGAAAAAATTTTAAAATATGAACAATCTCAAAATTCCGCAGGGCGGTTTAGCAGACCTAAAGGAAGCAAAGGAAATCGCCAGACTTCTTTTTGAGTCATACGATGTGAACAAAAGTGGTGCGATCGAACCCATTGAAGTTAGTGGGATGCTGCAAGACGCGTACAAAACAATAAATCGGCAAATTCAACCTACAAAGCTTGATGTGGATAGCTACTCTCAGCTTCTTGACAGGAATCGTGATGGGAGAGTCACTCTCCAAGACCTTGAAGCTGTGTGCATTAAATACCTAGTTGGATCTGTAGAAAAATAGATGGAGATTGATGTGGATGTTGACATTCAAATAGTGTTTGCCTTTGTATTCAAATGAATCCTGGTGTTTTGATTTGATTCATCATTTCAGAATGTTTTCAAATGCTTATATTCAAATTCTAATTGTAATCCTATCATTTGGACAATTAAATGAAATTACGAACAATTAGAAGAATGGTTTTTCTCTCTTTTGCAATGGTCAAAATAGTTCGTTGATGATAGAGGGAGACAAAGTTAAGACCCTGCCGACGCATAAGCCACAATACTCGGACAGCTGGGCATATTCATTGGAAGAGGAAGAGGGATTTTCCCCCTCTTTCTCGCTCCCCCTATTTTATTTCTTCTGACCCAATGAGTTTTTTTGAGGGCTTTCTAGCGCAACAAGTATTTAATCCGTGAATTTATCCTTAGTATCTTCATCCGCTGAAACTACAGTTCGCCTTGCTCCTAAGAATGCATGGTATAGAAAAACACTTTCGTCCTCAGCCATTTTTATCCCAAAATTCTTGTTTATATCATCATAAGTGTACTTTCCGTGCATAACGCTTCTTGTCTTCCCCATTCATATTATTCAGACAGTAAGCCGCTACGCTCATGGATTTAGGGAGTTATCTTACTGACTGTTTTTGAAAATTCTGGAAAAATTAAAAATCACGAATGAAAAATGCAATTTATTTTGTGGGAAAATTTCTGAGGTTCATAGCAACGCCACCCGTACTTTCTCCCTCACAGAAACATTCTTTGATACCATTTTCTCAGAACCACTAAATTTTTTGATCTCATTATCTTTTCTATTAATTATGCAACAATTTTAAAATTTTTCCTCAACTATACAAATTTTCTAATTCAAACTGACCTTAATCTAACTGTTTTTCGAGAAAGGAATGTCTCCAAAAAATCGCCAAACACATGAGCAGCCTACTGGTCAACTCTTCTTGATGCCCTTCACTTTTAGAAGTTTTTAGAATTTTTTTCCATATTGATCTAACGTCATACGAGCCCACGACTCCCTTCTTAAAAGCAATTATATAAATTTAAATAAGCTTTATCAGTACTTTAAAAGTCCCTCTACCTATTTCTCTACAGATATACAACCAATAGCACCAGAAATATGGGATTTGAATCATTACCAAAAAATATACACCTGCGGGTGTTTGACTTCCTCGAATGGACGGACCTCCTTGCCCTGCGTAAAGTTTGCCGAAAATGCTATCAAATCACGTCGGAGCAGAAAATCTGGGTTCGAGAAGCTCTTCGATGCTTTTTTTCACACGATCTGGAGATGATCAGGTACCTTCATCCTTCTTGTTCTCCGGCTGGAAGCTTTTTTTTAGTGAATTTTATGAAAATGAAAAATACAAAACGCAGATCAAAGGAAAAACTGAGAACTTTGTCAGCAGCTCCTGGAGCAGTCATTTCGAGCAAGCCCAAAAGCACAAGGTCAGCTTTCAGAAAGTGCTGTCTTCGATTTGTTCTCCTGCACAAGCCGCAGAATTTGTTCACTTTTTCTATCAGCAGCTCCGCGGTAAGAACGCCTGGTTTTAATTTCATTCAAAACCTTTAAATAACTGTACAGAACCTCAGATTCCTCCTCTCAGGCTCAAAAGAGAGACAATTATGTGCTCAACGAACACGCCATTTCAGAATAAGCTATCGGAGGTCTTATACGAAGACACGACCAAGTTAGGCATGAGCTTTAGTATCGATGATTCGTTAAAGGAGATAGTGGACTCCTTGAAGTTGAATGAGGGCGATCTATTAATGGAGGTAAGCTGGATATGGTGTGAAATAAAGCATAATATTGTAACAGTTCAAGCATAGTGATAAAGAGCAGCTAGGAAAAGCTCGCTGGTACAACTACGAGCAGAAACAAGCGTAAATCAGCTTTTTATTGGCCATAGGGATTTGATTATTAATGGGCAGGTGTTCGCATGATGAGACATTTATGCAGTGCGAAAAGATTGAATTGCTGCTGGAAATTCCTAGCTTGAAACATGGTGCAGATATGAATGAGACGCAGTTTGTGAATTGTGGAGAGGCATATCTGCTAAAATTTCATGATGCGTTGAGTCAGTGCTTCACGCATTATTGCACAATGATAGCTGAATATTTGAATGAATTCGATGATGCGTACAATCTGCTTGCAGAATACACCACGAGGGTTGGTCTCATTTTGAATTTTCTGGTGGTTAAAGCGTTTAAAATTATATAGTGGAATGCCTATGTGACGTCAATGCTGGAGTTTGAAACGACATTCGAAACTTTTACGAAATTATTCAACGAGGCATATGAGAGACTGTTTGTGGGCTATCCGAGCTATCCGAAATTTTCTATTTGGAGACTGATGGTAATTATTTGATTGCAATAAAAGGCAGAATTGGGTATAATGTGATTGTAGGTAAAAACTTGGTATAGAGAAGTCTATCAGAAGCCTCCATTGGCAGGGAGGTTGAAGGAATCGTTTTTGCGAATACTGAGCAGTCACAGAGAGAAAAATGTTAAAGACAGTGTGAATAGCAATTTCATGCCTAAGGTCAACGAGCAGCGAACCTTAGATAATATTGAAAGTTCAGAAATACCGAAAATGCTATATCTTACATTGAATACTAAGCAGTAAGTGCTTCTTCAACAACAGCAATTTGGCTTTTCGCTTTTTGCCAGGCTAAATTATGCTTCTCTTATTCTCTCCTTATTATCCGGAATTTCTTTGCAACAACGATTATTTAATAGGCAAAAATGCTATAAAGAATGCCTTGACGGAGGGAAAAATCTCGTTCTCTTTGGCAATGAAGTGTTTGGAAACGATCAAGAAGCTCAAAAGAAACTCCTTTCTAGGTATTATGACTGACAACTTCGATTTTATCAACTCATCGACAACTCTTAGTTTCCTGCACTCTATGCTCGATCTCAGCCTGAACGAGGTGAATGTCCACTATTTGGATTGCACAAATGTAATTTCCATAACACCATTCCCTTCAAGCTAATTATCAACCAACAGATGGAGACAAACTATCCATACCAAGAATTTGAAGACGCCTTTCTCAATCAAAGCGAGTAAGCTTTCGAACAATCGTGTTAAATCCTCATTCATGTGCTTCTAAGGGAATTCTATGCTGAACATGAGCCATTCTTTCGACAATCTCCCAATTATTACTGCCAATTCTTAAAATCGGATTTCTCCCTTCTTTCTCAGATACTCATCGAAAGAACCAGCACAAAACTCGAAATTATCCAAGTGCGCAACGCTTTCCAGTTCCTCCAAAGATATATCACTGATATTTTGAGCAAATGCGACTCCAAAACCATGCAACAAGTAATAATTTTTCCAACCCAACCGTTTGACACTAATTTTCTACCTCCGTAGATTGACAATCCACAAAATCTCCAAAATCTTAAAGGTATTCAGCCATATCGATTTATTCATAGAATGCTTATCTCTACACACGAATAATAGTTGATGAGATCAAGAAATTCCTCGAAGAGTTGCTCCAAGGATACATCTGTCAAAACTCGTGCTCTAATTTCGAAAAATTCACAACGCTGCCTTGCGCAAGCTTCGATGGAGCCTCCGTCGATTGGAAAAATAAAAAGATATCTCTTAATCGAGATATCATTCCAAGGATCGTCAGTGTCATCGAGTCCTCTTACTCTGACTTCCGAAAGAACTTTGAATTTTTGGTAAATTATTTAAAAGACAATCAATGTCTTTACACTTTGAGTATAGAATAGTAGAATAAAATATTTTGAGCGGCTTGAAGAGAAAAACACGGAGATTAAATATCAAAACACTTCCAAAAACATTCCCATGGCTCTCAGCGAGATCGATTCGTTGTTCTATGACCTGGATAAGTCAGTCAATATGGAGTTGCTTGAGAAAATGTATAAGGACATGATGGAATCGCTGAAGAAATCAAGAAAAGAGATTTCTCCGAATTCTGATGAGTCATTGGAATGCGTCATTCAAGAGATGGGAAATGCTGAGATCGAAGGAGAGTTTGGAGAGTACGACGAGCTTGACCTCGATAACATCCCGAGTCTCGGTGAGCTCACGCTCAAAAAATGACCAATTAATTTATCAATGCTATCTGAAAAATCCTCTATCTCATTTTTTTTTGTTAGATGCGGTAGCTGCACCTCGACTGCTTCAGCTGGAGAATCAACGAGAGATATGTGCAAATTGTTAATGATTTTTCATAATGTTTTATTTGTTTCGCTATTTTGTAGATATTTAATAACTATTTTCTCGTTTGCGCATCTAACATTTAATACTCGTGGAATTTTATCTCCTCTTCTTCATTCAAAGCAACGATTTATTAAGTTAGTTCGTGGAAGTTGGCCATTTGTAAAAAAATGAATATTCATACTATTTATGGTAGAGTGAATCTTTGATGCTATATCCCTTAATGAACATCGTTGAAGGCGAAAGTGAGGTCAACAGTTCTGAGTCGACGTTCACTGAATGAAGAGTTTTGAATGAAAACTGCTTTTGACACATTCCAATGTTTTTCTCATGATTAAAGATTTTCAATACGGAGGTTTTTTTAAAGAAAGTGCTTAATTGACACCAAAAAACCCCTTTGCAGAGTTTAATTAAATTTTATGAAATAATACTTCAGTAATAAAGAGAGAGTAATATTAATGGAGCCACTTAGGACAATACAGGAGAAGAGAGAAAGCGAAAAGCAGTTTGAGAATCGTAATATTCTGGTCTGTATCCGTGTACGCCCAACACTAAAGCATGAGTTTGAGAAAGAAATATGCGTCGATGTCGCTGAAAATGTAGGATAATCTCAGATCAACAATGCCCAAATTATCAATGCTGTCTTCTAGGGAAAAGGAATCACAATCAATGCAAGATCAAACATTATTCAAGCCAGTTTTGACAGGGCGTTCGGTCCAAATTCAACTCAAAGTGAAGTATATGAAGCTGTTGCACATTACGTGCCTGGAGTTCTCAAGGGTTTCCATAGTACCATATTTGCATACGGACAAACTGGTTCAGGTATAATTTTTAACGATTTTTTCTTTGATGGAGTGCTAGGGAAAACTCATACCATATTTGGCTCTGATTGGGAGAGCTTGATCGGTTATAATGGGAAAAGAGCTCAGCAAACATATGTGCAGGATATCGATAATGATAGCTTATACGTGGGAGTCATTCCACGTATGATAAATCAGATCTTCAAGCAGTATCAAGCGAAAGAGTTCGCGGCAAAAAGACTCGCGATCTACTGCTCGTTCCTACAGATTTACAATGAAAAGATCTACGATTTGTTACAGGTAATTTGGAATTTTTGTCTATTCGAGCGATTTTGTTAATTCGGATATGCTTATCATAGGATCGACATGGGAATAATTCTTTAAATATTCGCGAGAACAAATTTGATGGGATATACGTGGAAGGATTGACAGAATTTTCCGTCTTTAGTTTCGAAGAATGTATTTCTCTGATGAAGCGAGGAGAGAGAAACAGATTTACACGTCAAACGACTCAAAATGTAAAAAGCAGCAGGTCACACACAATATTTCAGTTGCTCGTCGAATCAACTATTGCTGATTCAAATGGAAAGTTGCAGGTAATACTTTATTTACCTAAAGGGATATGCTCAGAGTAAATTGATATGATATTTCTCCACAAAAAGAAAGCAAAATTGAACATTTGCGACCTTGCTGGATCTGAAAAACTAAAGAAGCAAGAAGACGTTGGGGTTGAGCATATGAAGGAACTGAAAGGAATCAACCTTTCTCTGACGATATTAGGTAATCTTTATTAAGTTCTAATCGCATTAGTCTCATGCTTTACTTTATCATAAAGGAAAAGTAATCCAAAGTCTCTCTTCTAAGAGCAATCTCCCTGTGCCTTACAGAGAATCGAAACTAACGAGGCTCTTGCAGGATAGTCTCGGCGGAAATACCCAGACTTGCCTAATAGCGACGTTAACCCCAACAGCGTAAAAACTAAATTGTTTATCATGAAAGGATTAATTAATATCTTGGTCACTTAGTGAGTGTGCGGACGAAACTATAAATACAATGAAATTTGCCGAAAGAGCCAGGCTGGTAAGCATTTGCACTGTTGCAGCTATTTGAGTAGCATTTTATCGATATATATATAGATAGTCACAAAAGTGTCACAGAATCAGATTAATGCTACTGATGCTGAGCTCGTACAAAAATTAAAGAAAGAAGTAATATCTCATAAATTTAAAGCGGAGATAACTTGGTGCATGATGCAGATCGAGTATCTTAGAGAGATTCTCAGCATGCGAAGACAGGGGACATCAGCCATCGGGGAAGTGCATCAAAAACTTATCATTTTGAAGGAAGAAAACGAAAGACTAAGGCAAAATCATATCTCTATTCAAGAGGTGGAAAAACTTCTTGCAGAGAATAAAACCATGAAATTCGAGTTGCAAAAACTTAAAAATGAATCATGCAGCGATCTCAGTCCTGATAGACCGCTGATGAGTATTGATACCAACTTTAGATCCATTCAAGGTTCAGAGCAGTCAACTCCAATGTAATAAATATTACCATCAATTGTTCCATAAGATTATCAAACTTCCCGAAGGACACCAGCTGAATCGCTATTATTGCGGCTATCTAGTCGTACGAGCTCAGGACTCAATAGGAATATCTCGACTCCTTTATTGCAACCCCTCACGCTAAATTCCACACGATTTTCTGTAATACTCAATCGCTAGTGGCAATTAAGCTCGAAAATCACCATTTTTTAGGAAGTGAAATTAAGGAACTTTGATGCTTTAGTACCTTCAGAACTACTGACATCAAGAGACACCTTCAAAAGTGATCCTGTGAAGGAAATTCACACAGCTCGTAGCATTTCTAAGTCTAATGGGAGAACTCCAACGTCTAGAGCAGGAATGAAACCACCTGTTAGATTTCCTGATATTAGGAAAACCGAAGTGAATGTTCGAATACGAGGTATTTTGTGATGATTTGAATGAGTAAAGAATTTATTTGTTGAATTAACAAGGTAAGAGTCAAGTAGTTCAAACAACAGGGATTCTCGAAAGAACACTGGACGAGCAAAAACGACTTGAAGAGAAGAGAAAAGCGAAAGCTAGGGCAATCGATCGACTGAAGGATTTACAGCGAATTCAAGAGCACAATAAGCTTAAGCTGGAAGAAGAGTTAACTAGCATCGACTCCATACAACTCAAGAGGCCTACTCGCATTCCAATGAGTGTTCGAAGTCAATCCATGCCGAAAAATAGTGAAAAACCTTTATATAACCCTTACAAGGTGAAGTATTTATCTCAGGTTCCAAACTAATGCTGAATTTGAACAGGTAAGAGCAGATATTGAACAAAGATATTTTAAGCATAAACGACAAGACCCCCTTAGTAAACGACCAGAGAGTCAATTGAATATCAATCAAAAATGACCAGGGAAATTAAGATCAGGCGCTGAGCTGACATTATCTACGGCTTCAATTAGAAAATTAGAAATTTTTTCATTTCCAACTCTAAAACTCTGTTTTGTTTTGTTTTTATTAGGGAAATCAGTCATTTTGGACTGGACATTATCGACTTTTTCAAAATTCGCTGTGAAATGTATTCGTCAAAAAGTTTGGTGATCAGAAAAGCTATTCGCGTCAGTTGAATTTTTCAATTAATTAGTCTATCGATTGGCTATTTACATTTAACATTTTGAAAACTTAAGATAATCTTAAACATTTATCAATTGAAAAATAGAAGCTCTTGTCCTTCTCATATTTGTTATCTATCATTTGATCTTTCGCAAAGAAGTCTGCTAACTATTAGCCTAACATCCTGTTAATATTAACAATAGTATCACAAAAAAGTACACTACCTCTTTTCACAAGCATGCTTTGATGCAAAGCAAGCTCTTCATCCAATTTCTTGAGTTTACTCTCTAATGAATCTTCCATATTCTCTGCTGCTGCTTTCTTCATCAGAGCACTGTCGTTTATACTGTTTCTCTGACTGATAGTGATGCTATCCAAATTAATCAGCAACAAATATTGATTCAAAACTACCTATTTTCCATTGTCCTTGATACTGAAGCTCTTGGCTTCGGATTAGGCTTAGGCTTCGGCTTAAAGTCTTTGTAGTAATCTCTGTAATAGAAACTGAATGGCTTTTGCTTAATCTGTGTGAGTTCAGAGAGGTGATCTTTTATATATTTCTTCTTTAACTCTTGCTCGTACATGATCATCCCGAACCTTGTTAATAAATTAAGATTATGCGAAAAACATTTAAAGCTTACTTGGGTTCGCTTGTGCTTTTTGGGACAGGACGAGCTTGGAAATTATACCCATTCCATTTATTTTCTTTCATCTTCACTGATTCTATCATTTCCTCAAATTTCTTTTTGGAGATCCAGTCTTTATGATTCGCTTCACGCGCTTCGAACTCAAAAGGTTGGGGTATGGTTATCTTTTCGTCTGCACGCAATGTGTCTCTTTTAAACATATCTAACATCTGTGAAGTCGGGATCTTTGACTCTGAGACGATTTGATGTTTTCGTGCTATCGCTATTGTTGTGAATATAAAGAACTTGCCATGAGCGTTGAATACCTTCTTCACGACTAGGAGTCTTTTTATGCTCTGAAATTATTTCTGCGAGCTTTGGGTTCTTTTCAGGAATGTTTGTGTTCTTCGGAGATAAGTAAGAACTTGGGTCATAGGGTCTATCAGTTTCGATAACTTCGTCAATATCATCTTCAGGTTCTGATATAATTCCTACGTCTGTGTCCTGTACCTGATTGTCGGGTGGGAGCTGATTTATGGTAGATCGTTTCAGCTCAACCGAATTTTCCCTATAAAAAATGGTCAGTTTTGAGCTGTTCCATCAAAATTACGGTTCAAATTCATCAGCAAGCTTCCGACGAAGTCCTTCTCTATCTGAATTGTCAATATTGTTCATGCGATCTCTCTGTATTTTGTCCATGATTAATTCCAACACATCCAGCCATTCAAGAAAGCCAATTTTCAAATCCTGCAGCCTTTTAATAATTCCTTCGTCTGAAATTTCTTTTAAAAAATCTTCTGTTGCCACATATACTATAAAAAAGGGACTGGTATTGAAAATTTCTCTTTCCATCAATTACCTGCAGCGCGCTTTTGAAGTTTACTGAAAATAGTTTTGTAACTTGAAATTAGATTATTTGCCACGATCCATTCATAGTCAGAGTACACTTCTATCGTGTTCAAACTAATCATAATAATCGAGTTGAGTTTTTTATTATAGGGTTGTTATTTACATTTCATCTTCCAATCGCTGAGCTTCTTTCAACAAAACTTGCTTTGAAGGGGTTTTATAATCCGCAAATTTATTAACAAAATCTTGCAGCGAAATGTATTCAACTTTGGTTTTTTGCTCTGGTGGACACACCTCTTCTTCGATCAATATCTGATTCAAAAGCCTACCGAACGAAATAAAGCGCCCAACTTCATTGACACAAATCGCAGGTAAGAAGAAATATTGCTCGAGCAATGAGTCTTTTTCGATGCTTTTTATTAGGGCCTTACGAGACACAATTCCGTCATCATACTTATCAAGTTCTTTGAAAATATGCTTCATCGTTTCCATGATCTCCGGAGATAGTACAAGTTCATTCGCCGCTCTTTTCGAAGGAGATGACTGAAGTTTTGCTGGCTTTTGGGCCACTTCGCGAGACTCAGACTTTTTTTGAGGGGATTCTTCTGCCTCAAACGACGTAACTCCCAGAAATTTTAGTAACTCTGTGTATTTCAGATACCCTGGCTGAATGGTCTCAAAATTCGCAAGGTCCTAGATCAAAATAAAGTCACTCTTCATTCTCAAGGCAATTTTGCAAACCTCTTCAACGTAGTTTTTGTCCAAGCCATAAAGTTCCAGGATCTCAGGGCTTTCTCTAATGAAATAACCAATATGTCTTTTTTCAACGAATCCTGAATTTCCCTGAGGAAGGAGTTACTATCACTATTATTATTAAAGATCTGCTTTACTTTGTCAAATAAAGAAAAAACCCATTGAAGCAGTTTCCGCTCATAATCATCAAGATCTTCCGCTTCGTTGAGTTTTGGCTCTGGCAAACGATGAGGAAATATATTTTGCTCTTGGAATTCCTGAACTCCTTTTGGAGCTGACTGGCCTTTATCGACTGATTTTCTCAAGGATGACTGCCTATCAGGCAATCTGTGTTCATTTGGGGATTTTGAAGGTGTGACATGTTGCTTTCCAGACTTTTTCGCAAGTAATTGCTTACGGTATTCAGGATAATTCTGTGGGTCCCATTTACTCTGAGCTTGTCTCCTTTGAGGATTCGGAGAAGTGCTTTTATAGACATCAAATCTCGGAATATCTTTCGGGGAACCAGATCTTCGTGTTGCTTGATCTTGTTTCTTGTGGGTTTTATATTCAACGAATTTTTCTTTGTATTGTCGAGAATCTTTTCTGGTAACAGCTGAATTTGTCCTGTTGTGGATGAGTTTTTTCTCTTCTTGGGACTGCTTTTGAGTAGGTCTGTTTGGGGCTATAGAAGAAGAAGGCCGCTTCTGAGGTGATCTTTCTTTCTTTGCAGAGGTTGCTCTGCTTCTCTGCGCCTTGGATACGTCTGGTTCATTTTTCTTTTTCTCCTGCTGTATTCTCTGTCAAAATCGCTGAAAATCTATTCAATATTCAGATGCTTACGTGTAATGCTTCAATTAGCTCCTCTTCGCTCATATTAGATATCTGTTTATCCGTCACCTGCTGGCTCTCTTTGATGAGTTGCTCATTCTCTTCTTCTGCTCGAAGTAAGGCTCTAATGCCATACTTAAGAATTAATTTAAAGGAGCTGCTTACTTTTGATGTTCATAGTCCTGCAAAAGCTTTGACTCTCGTATATGTTTGAAGGCTAATTCGTCAACTTGTTTCTTTAGTGAGTTCATTTCTTTTTCGATAGACGAAAGGATATTGTCATTTGCAGGTTGCTTAACCACTTGATAAGGAATATCAGGATGAATGTCTTCTGAGCTTGCGCTAGAATCTGGAAAGTGCATTTTAACAGGCAGCGGAGTACGATCATCATTATTGGCTTCTTCGACGTCAATTTGAAGGAAAGGAAGTTTCTTGCTCACAGATTTGTTTGGCTGAGGCGTTTTTTTAATTGACTCATGATTGAGAGCCTTTTTGAGTTGGAAGGGCGTCAGTGCGCGGTTGAATGGGAAATTTGGATCGTTATTTCCTTGCTGCTTTGATTGTTTACTTTCTTCTAAAGAAGTTGTGGGTTGAGTGAAAGACAATTAGGCTGATTTACGATGAGAAGCTACATGCTCTTCAGGATGGGTTGAATCGTCTCTTTTTACACTCATGGTGGTCATATTATTATCTCGAAATATCAGAGTGGGAAAATTTTATTCTCAACTGAAAAATTTAGTGTGTTAAATGTAGCATTGCTATCAGATTGCGAATGAAAAATAGGAAATATCCAAAACCGCTTGCTTTCAGATACACGATCCTATCTTTGCGCTCGCGATAGTCCCGATCTCACAGCAATGCTAAATAAACACAGAATTGACAAAAAGAAGACAGTCTTGGAGTAAATTGTGCCCTCTTATTTTCGATCTCATGAGGGTTTGAGTCAGAAAATAAAGCCAGAATATTATTGAGACAAACCTATTAAACTTAACTGCAAGCATAGAAGAATGTGAGATTCAAAGGAATCTTGACGAATAATTCGTTTTAGTGACTACTAAACAATCTACTTTGATTGCTCACTTTCTTCTAAATGCTCACAACCTCATGTCATGTCATGTCATTCATCACCTTTCCCTTGCTTTCTTGGCAGCCGATATCTTGCCTTGAATCGGATATCTTTGATTTTTGGGAAACGAAACCTTTTTTTTGGCACGTGTATCAGAAGATACTGAATATTCAAGTGATCAGAGTTAAGGTTTTTTGATACTTTTATTTTTATGATATTCCAGAATTGATTCCCGTGCTCACACCAGTTAAGAATTCCGCAACAAACTGAAAACAAGCCTTATCACACATTTGAATCCCTTCCTATCATGTAACTAATACGTCCTTCTTGGCCTGTATTATATTTCTTCTATGTAGAGAAGAGATATTTTACCCTATGCAAGCAACCGTTTCTGAAAATGCTCAAGAACAGGCCATCAAACAATCTCGAACTCCTTACAACAAGAAGAAGAGAGGAGTCACTCACATTTTTCCGCAGAGGAAACCTAAAATCAGATCGATATCTTTGAATAAGTCTTGTTCAGCAAATATTTTAATAGAGGATAACTACGAACAATCATATCTCTCAACTACGGATTATTCACCGGTGAACCACAAGCAAGTCGATTCAGAAACCCAGTCAAAGCATTCGACATCAACTTTCCACACATCAACCAGATCATCAGATTTTTCCAAATACGCAAGGGCAGGTCCAAAAATTGAGGATATCTTAAAAGAGTTTATGAGAGTTAAAGAAGAGCTTGTGGAGCTTGATAAGCAGATAACTGTTTTAGAAACTGACAGAACAAAAGTAATGTTATGTGTGATCAGATTGGTTAACTGAGTGATTTCTGATAGAGGAAAAACATGATCAAAGGGCTTGCTGATGAAGTGGAGAGACTGCAAAATTTTTCATCGAAATCGAGTCATTTTGCTGGTAAGTATATTGAGTATTGGGTGAAAATTTGAATATTGATTGAATAGCTAAAGGAGAACAAAATTCAACAAACTCGGCATGGACAAGAAATTTGACTGGGATTAAAGCAAGCAAAGACAGACCATTTTATTCGAAAATAAGCCTGGTTTAGGTTTTGGTGTTAATTCGTTTAAATATGTGGTATTTTACTTAGTTTTGCGGATAGTATCCATTGATGTCGTGCTCCTTTGTTTTTTTTTTCTTGTTATTGTTACACATATAAGTAAATTCTTAGTTTTTCTCGTTTGACAATATAATGCACCTCAGATCAGAAGGAGAATAATAGTTGCTTGAGAATAATAATATATATTTTAAGTTAATGGGTTGCTGAATGAGTAGAAGACTGCTAATTATCCTTTTCAACTTCAATCATTTGTATTGATACTGAAGAACACTTAAGCAGACTGGACATTATCATCTTATTTATTTGTTGTAGGAAAAAAAAAGTCGAGAAAAACGGCATTCTCGGAAGAAGATTTACACTAAGCTCCTTCTTATTTTAAAGCTCATCCTGGCAAATGAGCGGCCGCTGTTAATTTGAACATGAGTTCGAAGATTGAAATATTTTCTCAAATAGTAGATTTACATAAACTGTTAACACCTGCAATTTGAAAGTGTTAAATTAAATTCTATTCAAGTGCAGTACTAACCGTGTTAAAAATCAAAAACGACAACGCTATGCTCAAATCAAACTTGAAAAACCAGGCTAAGCCAGGACCAGGCATCAAACTCGACCCATCTCAAAACACTCACAGCGGCATACCAGAAAAAGTTTCACAGTTAAAAGGATCCAAGAGTACGAAAGTGCTTCGATCCAATTCAAAAGGCACCCTCAATTTTGAAAATGGTCCCGTCCCTGAGCTACTTGTGGACCCAAAAAGCCTAATAACCTCTCTTGTCCTTCAGAACCACCCACGCAGTGGTGACAAACCCCCACAAGCCCTCTCCTCCTTCGCAACCAGCCGTGATGTGCCAAGTAAGATCAACTATCGTCCAAACTCCTCAAAAACTCTGAGGAATGACCCTACCCACAAGCCTACAGACAACAACCTGAAGGAGTCTAACCATTCCAAGTTTGTTTCTTTGCTCACTTCTGAGTTTATTTACAATATTTCGTAGAAACCCAAAGCTCGTTATTCCGAAAACCAGCCAAGAGTCACGGAACAAGCTTCGACCTGCTCAAACAAGTCGAGAAAGCAGCGAGACACGCCCCAAGACCTCTGATCTCCATCAAACTGGACAAAACAAAAGTAATTTTTGTGACTTCCACATTAGTAATTCATCAGTAGAGCCTGGGAAGAAGAAATCTGCGTTAAGCACAGAAAGGTCAAATAGCAGAGAAAAGGGCCAAGTTGATACTAGCGGCAAAATCTTTAGTCAGCTAGAAAAATACATGTCGACGAAGCATGTAAAAACAACTGGATGTAATTCTCCGCAGCTCGAAGCCAGCAAAATTGAGAAATCGAAGCATCATCTCCGGTCTCAATCAACGGTTGATCTTAAAAACGTTCAATCGGGCGATAAAACTATGATTTCGAAACCTCAAGAAAAAACTGAGCTGTCTCTTCAAATTAGCACTCAACTCATGCAAACAAGATCGAATTCGCCTCCTATTTATCTCACTACGACTCCAAAGCAGATGCCTTCATCACGCAACTCGAAGGTACCCTACAACAATTAAACTCCATTTAACTCTATTAAATCATTCGTTTAGGATAGAGCTGCTGTGAAGAAGTCTCAAAATGCGAGTCCAAAGACAGAACTCCTAAAAAATCAGCCGAAGCATCATGAGAGTAAACTGTCATCAAACGACAAAACAGTCCCTTGCACACAGCTAAACCTGCCGTCAAATACGTCAAATACGATAAGTCGCCTCAGTCACCAAAGTTCCGTCAAGTCACTGCACTCTCACCAAATGACTCCATCGTCTATGAGTCACGGCGCCTCAAATAAAAAGGACCCCAAGAAAGTTCTCGCCGCAAAGTTGTCGACGCACCATTCGAAAAGCACGAAGGATTTAACCCAGATTTACCACATTGAATCACCAGATAGCAAAATCATGTCCAATAACGATGCCAAGATGAATAATTGCAGTGTCAAATTCCCAAGAAGCATACCAAAGGCCGGTCAAAACTTTAAAATAGACAACAAAGCTATCGCTTCGTTATTGACACAGCAAATTTCAACAAAAAGTAAAAATGAGAGCAGCTATGGGAAACCGACACAAACAACCTTATACGCTCATTCAATCTGCAACTCCATTGCATCAAATAGCACTGCGACACATAAAGCTTCGCGTCTATGCTCATCGTTGGCAAAATCCCAGTCCGATAAATCAGCAGTGAGCATAACAGAAGATTCGACGACTATCCACCACGTCCCGACCAGAGAAGCAGCTTATAGTGACCAACACGAAATAGCTCAAGTGATCAAAGATTTCCAAACTTATATCTACAACGCGAAAGAGTCTCCTCAGATGCGAAAATTGCCAGCGTTCTCGTCAGAATCGTTAAAATTGAGCATGAGGAGCGAGAAGAGTTCAGGGTTCCCCACTGGAAGCGTCGATTACGAAGAGAATTTGAAGCTTAAAACTGAGCTGAATAGTATTAATGAGAAAATTGAGAAAATGCAGGGTAGCATTGCAAGATTCCAAGCATCTTTTTCAAAAATAATGCTAGCGCAAGAAGAAGCGAATAATAAGTTGTACGCTGTCCTGTCAGAGGAGTTGTCGGGACGAGCTACTGAGCAGAATACCTATTCTGACCTTGAAACGATCAAAGATTACAATCCTGAGTGCAGTGACAGTGATTTCTCAGACAGTAAGAGGAGCAAAGCAGATTTAAGATGCTGAAACATTTCAGAAATTCAGAAAAGAAATAATAAATATGTTGATACGTAATTTTTGGATTATTTTTTGGCCGAGGGGAGCAACTGGATGTAATTAAGAGGAAATATTTTGAAAGCTGTCCTCAAGAAAAGAGAGAGAAAGGCACTTTCCGACATTTTTTTATAGAATCACAAGAGAAATCGCTTTTTCTATTTATTTTATAAATTTTTCATCACTCTTATATAAGAATAAAAACAAGCCTTCAAAAATGCAAACGTTGTCACATTAGTAATCAAGAATAACCCTTACTTTAAACAACATATTCTCGGAATATGAGTCTCAGTCGGTTTCTTAGTTTGCATAGGTATCAAGGTATTATTGTTATCCTCTTGTCACACCATATAATGGGGAAGTTCATTATAGTTTTAAGAATACGACTTCAAAGTATACACAGCCTACTTCTGAAAAATACCAAAACCAAAGACAAGCTATTGTCTCAGCAATAAATGAACCATTAAAGCCCAAGGTCCGAGGATTTATGACCATCATTAGTCAGTAATTGATATCCGAGAGATTCATCTAGTTCTTCTCGTTCCAAATCATGAGGTTTGATTTGATTTGACTCACTTTTTGAACCGAACATCATATGCGACGAAAAAAGCGGCACCGCAATCAAAGGATAGAAAAAGTACACGCAGAAAATAAACACCATGACTCCCCAGAAATAGAGCTCGTTTGCAAAGTCAGTCAAAAAACTGATCTCACTCAATATCATCGCCAGATATGAAATCAAAAGCGTGAAATTCATCAGCACCACAATTTTTGATAAGATAGGTATCTCACCAGTATTAATTGGCAACGGCACAGATTTATCGTTTTCGATGAGAGCCAGCTGTTCATTTAAAATATCAAGTTTTGATGAAACAACTTCCTTTAGTTCCTTCCCAAATTTTTCTCTGTTTTGAATGATAATTTTATTATTTAACATCGCTCGTACTGCAACCAAAGGACTACTCTCTTCGAGAAACCGTGAAACACCATGATATTTGAGAAGAAGGGTTCCATAGGCCGCTTGTATCTTCAGTGCTTCTTTTTCGAAACTTAAGTAGGAGACCCGCTCGAATGCATAGTAGAAGAATAGGAAAGTACTTAGCAGATAGGCTACAATATTGGAACCTTGCTTTCCCAAGATATATTTGATTATATCAGGTAGGGAAAAAAGGATGAAAGTTGTGTTTAATGTACGAATTATGCTGCTTCGAACGAAGACCTTCCTTTGTTTTAGACTCAACGTGAGAGCCTTCATCGGATGTGATGCAGATTGAAGCAATTCCAATTTTCCTCCTATCATTGTCATCAAAAATAGCTGCATAAATGAGATATTGCAGAGAAAGGTGAAAAAAATTTGGATCACCAAAACTAAGAGAGAAGATTCAATTTGCCTGGGCTCATTATCATTATCTAGCGCTTGCAAAGCTCTTTTGCAGTAATTGCTGAGAGGATAACCAAAAATGAAGATAAAATTCCCATAAAAGTAGAATAATGATCTCCCCAGAGGACTGTCTGACAGATAAGCAGCCATTGAGTTGTTGATAGAGTTTCTGATTGAACTGCTGAGGCGCTTGAACATTTCGATATTAAAGCAGCTTCTTTTAGTGCGATAGTATTTGAATAAAGCAAGGAGTAGGAAGCAGAAAATTCCTGCTGAGAATATAGCAAAATTCACGAATACTAAAGAGCAAGACCAGTTATTCGTGGTGTTGAAAGTTTTGGAAATAATTCCAAGCACATTCAATTTGGTACTTTCCCTTTCACAGACACTTCCCATAGTTAAATTTATTATCAGATTAATGAGGTTATTGGTATTGTAGTTTATATCCGAGAATCTGAAATTGATAAAGCACACAATCTGCTTCGAAGACGGAATGAGGCTAATCAGAAACCTTTTCTCTAATCTTTGATTGCGGAATCATACTGGTAATACAATTCTGAATTCTCCGAAAAACTAAAAAACTTTTGGTTGTTTCTATTGTTATGAATTTGTTGCCAGCAATCTACTGATGTCTACGGAATTGGATACATTATTCAGCCAAGCTTCAGATCCCTTGCAAGTTCAGGGTTACATTTCAACTGAATAATCAAACTCACTATTTCTATTCAAAAGAAAGATGTGTAGATTATAAGTAGCATTTTCTTCTCCTGTGAATAATCTTCTCTTGTGCTCTTATGTTTAGACCAAGAGAAACGCCTTGAAACTCCCTTTAGTTTACAGAGACAATTGAGACGAGACTATTTTTCCTATGAAAGTCAATACAAAATCATAAAAAGAAAAAATTACAAATTTAAAATTGGTTGTTAGTCACCTCCTGAAAGTAAGGAATTAATGGTTTCACTCATGAGAAATGCTAATTGCTAGCACATACATCTTTAGAGAATGATTAGGAGAGGAAAACAGCCCCATTATGCTCAATTCGAAAATCAGAGTCCAATAACTGGGCAAGCTTCAATATATGAGATGAAAGAAACATTTAGCTAAACGATTTCTTAAATACAGCTTTGTCAGAGCCTAGAGAGAGAGAAGTACGATTTTTTTTTCTATATTGCGTAAACACAGCTCAAATGGATTGTGAGTCCATTTTTTCTGAATGAATCTGAGAAAGCGTTAAAATAACATAAATTGATGAATTTGGGATGTATACACGGAATTTTTCAAAAACAGCCTGGTAGTTCTTTTTTTTATTTGAATTACCCTTAAAGCGTGAAATATACAGTCCGTAAAATATGATGACATCATCATTACCTTTAGATTAATAAAGTCAAACAATTATTCATGAATTTTATATTGGATAGAGAATCTTCTAATTATAGCGCTGAGTGTGATGAGTCGTCTGAACAATAGATTTAAACGGAGATAAATAAAACACAAGACTTCCAAAACAAATCTTCAAGAAATGAACGACAGCTTACCTGCCAGTAGTTCTAAGATTGAAAATAATAACACCGCCTCTGCACCCAAGAGAAGTAAGCAATTCAATCTGAAGTTGTTCGCTTACACCATGTATAGATTCGTTAGCGAATTACATCCCTACTCGATCACAAAATCCCAATCTGAGAGAGCAACAGCTCCATCAGTTTGAAGGAAAATCATTGTTTCTGTTCAGCAAAGATAGCAAAATTAGAATTATTTGCGCAAGAATTGTCTTCTCATCGTAAAAGCTCTAATCATCTCGACAAACTTAATTATTGATTAGATATGGACAGAACTTCTTTTTAATCGTCTCAGCTATCAGTGGTTTAGCGCTTGGATTTTCAGATTATAGCTGGCACATGGATTCCTCAAAGCAATATGAAGTTGATAGTTTTTTCCTTGTTCTTAATTATATCTTCGCCGTGATCTTTATGGTGGAATTCCTCCTCAAAATCGTTACAATGGGTTTCGTTTTGGAAAAAAACGCCTACCTCAGACTGAAAGCTAACGTCTTTGAATTTATCATGATGCTTGTGAGGTGAAAAAGTCCCTTTCATTCTTCGTGCTTACACTGTTATTTTAAGCGTTTCATTAGCTACTTGGGCTAAATACTCAACGATAATCCGAATTTTCAATACTTTTCGAACGTTTCGCTTGATCTCTCTGAACACGCAGTTACGAATGCTCTCTCATTCTGTAGTGAAATCGCTACCGGCTTTAGGAAAGGTTTGCTTTTCAAGTTCTGTACTGATGATATTGGTCGCCAATTTTGCCATTCAATTCCTTGGAGGAGCTGATGAAAGTCGATGTCGACTGACTCCAGAGCCTTTGCATGGAAGTTGGCCTGCGGTTTCTTTAACAGATAACACTTGCGGTGTACTTGAGTGCAGTATAGGGTAATAATTATCGCTTCTGATTCATGCTAATGACTGATTATTTAATTAGGTATTGTGGAAATCCCTCACTAGTTATTCCGCCACTTGACAGAAATCAAACCGAATTTGATAATGTTTATTGGTCATGGGGAATTATTAACTACAACAGTTTTCCCAATGCAACTTTGAACGTATTTACTGCGTTCACAGGAGAAGGTTGGAGTCTTCAGATGTACCAGTTCTGGCATACAAAGCAACAAATTGTTGTGTTGATTTTCTTTACAGGAATCATCGTGTTTGGATATTTTTTCTTAATGAACCTCATCCTTGCTATCATCTATTACGAATTTGAACAACTAAGTGGTGCTGGAGGATCATTAAAGAAATTGCGACAACAAAGACACGAAAGACGAGAAACCACCAGAAAGCACGCTGGTTCTGTTGTCCGTCGGACAAGGAAGTCTGCTCGAAGATCGAAATTTTTGAAACCGGAAGCCATCGCTGAAGCTAGCCTCAAAGCGGAAGGAGGTCATGATGATACTTCACCTCGAACTCGAACACGTAGATCTCTACCGAAAAAAGAGAATTCTTCAGAGAAATCAGTTGAATCTACAATTGAGCTTAAGGCGATATCTGCTGGAGAGGACCAAGCTTCTCAGAAAATTGAAAACAATCAAAATGGTCCATACGAAGAGGAAGAGGACGACAGCGAGGGATCTGATTCGGAAAATGAAAATGAAACCTCTCCTGGCCCAGGGGCCGACCAAGGTGAAGTTAAGCGCCGTGATTTGTGGGCTTCTTACAGAGCTTGCTGTGCTGCTATAGTGAAAACGACAGGCTTCAATATTTACGTAATGACGACGATTTTCATCAACGCTATTGCGTTGAGTCTTTATAAGCACCCGATCGATACTAAATTCGAAATGACTCTTAAACTGATAAACACAGTCATGAATCTCCTATTCCTTATCGAGATCATAATAAAAGTATCTGCGACTGGATTCAAAGCTTATTTCACTAGCGTTTACAGTATTTTCGATGCTTTGGTTATCGTCGGAGGCGTCGTGTTCCGTTTTCTCATGATTTTTGTTACCGCTCCAGAATTGATTGATGTAGTGAAAACCTTCAACACTTTAACAATAATGAGAGTATTCCAATTATCAAATATATGGAAGCCGTTGAACATATTCGCGATCACAATTAAAAAAACATTGACCAAGCTGTGGATATTCCTCTTGCTCCTCGTTATCGTGATAACTGTATGCGGTTTGATTGGGATGGAGCTCTACGCTTACCGAGTTCGGTTTATCAATAATGGAAATACAGTTGCACTAGATCTAGTTTCGGGCACCTCACCAAGAAATAACTTCGATAATATTTGGAATGCTGGGCTTTCCATGCTGGAACTATTTTCCAAAGACTCCTGGGGCTACAACGTCATGTATCCTCATATGAGAGCCACAAATCCGATCGGAGCAGGCTTATTTTTCAGCACAATGCTAATAATTGGATTTGTTATCCTCTTGAGGCTATTTCTCGCCATGGTTATCTCAGAATTCATGAAAAGCTTTGAGGAAACCGAGCGAGAAGAGATGGAAAAAATGGCTGCGTTAACTGGAAGCGTTGTGGATCAGCCTGGAGCTCAAGCTCCACTCCAGACACAAATCCAATCTCAACCGGTATACTATAAAACTCTTCTTAGTTTCCTGATAATTCATTATACATTAGGCTCAATTGACAAGTGAATGGACTGTTAATGTCCCGGTTGCAGGAGCTAGACCAACAATTACATCGTTGAGACTTACGAAGAAACAACAAAATCAAGACAAATTGCAAAGAATCTGCGTTGGAACCTCACTCAAACTCTTCTCATCGCAAAATAAATTCAGGTTAGCATGTGGTAGATTGGTAAGTCATCCATGGTTTGTAACATTCAGAAATGTGATGATTCTCAGCACGTTGTTGTTATTGGTGCTAGATCATCCGTTCCTTCCTCCAGGCACCTGGGAGCATTATTTCATCATGATAGCAAATGATGTGATCCAAGTTTGTTTTTTAGTTGAGATTGCTATAAAAATCATTGTGAGAGGGTTCTACTGGAACGGTCCATTCTCATACTGTAAAAATGCTTGGAGATTGGCTGATGGAGTACTTGTAGTGCTTGGCTCGAGTATTTTCTTAAGGCATTGGTACGAGCATCGGTTTTTGTCGTTCATTTTGATCTTACGAGTCCCGCGGATCATTAACCTGACTATTAAAAGTCGTATCACAAAAGCAGCGCTGATGTCGTTAGTAAAAGCAACGCCAAACTTGCTGAAACTGGGGCTGTTTTGTACGATATTGACTTTTGTCTTCGCAATCTTTGGAATTCAATATAAAGGCGGCGCGCTCTACAGATGTGAGACATCGAACGTTCCAGCTAACGTGGAGATCGTGACGAAACAGGACTGCATGGACTATGGAGGCGATTGGATAAATAACGATTTTAACTTTGATGATATCACTCGAGCGCTAGAGCTTTTGTTTCAGATGAGCACGGCTGTCAACTGGGAAAACAAAATGTATGTATTTCCTCTTATAAATCAAATGAACTAATTCATATCTCGAAAGGTTCGATCTCATTGACTCAAGAGGAGTAGATCTACACCCAGTTCAAGATAGCAATCCCTGGTGGACAATTTTTTACGTTGTGACCTTGATTTTTGGAAATTATTTTGTTTGGAACTTATTTTCAGCTGTCATCGTTGACGCGTTCTTCAAGGAGCTATCAGCAAATGACAGGCTAGATGGCCTCAATAAACAGCAAACAGAATGGATTCGGTTGAATCAGACGATGGCTCGTCTTAGACCAATATACTATGTATTACTTCTATTCTATCAAAATTCCTAATAACTGTAATATCCTCCTATAGATACCGACTCCAAGAGACCCTGCGCGCAAAGTTTGGTACGATCGGTTCAACTCGAAAACATATAATCGGATCCAGCTGATTATCCTTACGGTCGGAGCACTGAGTTGCACTTTGTCTTACCTGCGTCAGCCTGGTTGGCTCGAAATCATGCTGCTCGGCTTTCAGTACCTAGTGCAGATCTCCTTCACAGTCGATATAATGATTAAGCTTTACACTTTGGAAATGAGATTTTTTAAACTAAAAATGAACACCTTCGATCTATGCATCATAGTAGTCGCTTGGATAGTCTCGCTTTACGAAATCGGATCAATTTTCTCTCTCGACGACGATTTTTCGCATTTAGTTCGCAGCTTCAGTTTCTTAAGAATCGTATTTATCCTCAGGCACGTTACAGTTTTACAATTTCTAACTGATGCGCTTAAAGTTGCACTTCCTTCAATGGGGTACATCACAGCACTTCTCGGCATCGTGCTGGTCATATTTGCTAAAATCGGCGTGGAATTATTCTCTTTTGTGAAACTCCAGTCCACTTTAAACTTCGATGCTAATTTCCAACACTTCCCTCTGGCTCTTTTCACACTGTTTCGTGTTTCAACAGGCGAGAATTGGAATTTTTTGATGTCAGACTTGGGAAGAGGTTTGCAGCCAAACTTCGCTTGTGTTGACTTTGAGTTCACTTATGATCAATTCCTCATTCACGGAGTGAATGGTTGTGGGTCAAGATGGACCTCAATCATTTTCTTCTTTAGCTTTCAGGTGTTTTACACACTGGTTATGTTGAACCTCTTGATTGCTGTGATACTAAAAGCATTCGAATTCGAAGTTATTGGTGAACATGACTCGATGTTCAACCGAAACGATTTCGAAAATTTTGAAAAGGTTTGGGCAACTTTCGATTGGGACGCGACTGGATTCATCAAGGCGAAAGACTTTGAGAACTTTTTAGCGAAGCTAGGTGCGCCTTTATCATGGGAACATCCTGAGTTGGTTGATCCTCCGCAGAGATTAGCTTTCATAAAGGAGTTAAATCTCAACGCTTACATTCAGGAGGAAACTGGGAATTTTCATGATACGATCTTTAGTTCCAAGGATCATGAAGTCGCGAGTACAAGAGAGCACGTTTATTATTATTTCCATGATGTGATTGTCGGATTAGCAAGACATGTCTTTGAGCAAGTGACGCCATTAGAGTAAAGATAACTTTTTGCCCTAACTCTAAATTGTGATAAATTAATAGGGAAAATAACAAGCTAATGCAAATCGCCAGGAAAGCCCTCATAAGAAATTTTCATGCAGCGATGGAAGATCATTGCAAAAGAGTGGCATTACAAAATAAGAAGTTGGATGATCACAGTAAACTGAAGCTCAAAATTAGCGTGCAATTAGATATAAAGAGCATGCTCAACCAAACAGCCAAAAAGCAAGAAGGGACTACGGACCATTTACAACTATAGAGGATATTTGATCAGGGGAAAAATATGAATATCAAAAATAAATACACTTATCTATTCAATTAGTCTTATAGTAAATATTAAGTTCGATTAGTATCTCGAAAAAGTTTGATTTTCAACAATGTCTTGAACTATTATTCGATTAAGGAAGCAATGTTTATTGAAGAATCTCAATATAGCATATATTGATGAATCTTTCCAGCAGCTTAGCAAAAGACTAGTAGTATCAAAAAATACAATTGAGAATACTGCAGATATCGAAATTTAACCATCAGATGGGCGTAAAAATAATACTCTTGGGGGAGGGGGAGCTAATTGGGTTTGAATTTTTCAACTCCTCATAGCCTAACGCATGGTCAGAGAATAAATTTATCTTAGTGCTTTTTCTGGAAAGTTGTTTAATTATTTTTATACGACTAAAGTAAATAAAACGGAAATGTACAACCAAGTGAAGAAGAATCCAAAAAAAAAGCAGGTGAGTATTGAAGAAGAGGAGTTAATCCGCAAAAACAACGAAATTCAAGCAAAGATGGAAGCAAAAGGCAATCTACTTGAAAGAGAATTCATTCAATTCGAGCAAGAACGCGAATTAACGAAATCGACAGGCTTAACAAAAGAAATCCACGTAATATTTCGACCAACAAATCATTATATCTTCCTGTGCACACTAGCTAAAAAACTTCCTCAATTCATTGATCAGTGAAAATGATAGTAAAGTCGCCCAACTAGCTCAATTGGACAATATCGAAAGAGGGGAACAGGATATAACCGAGCATTCTCAGCTACCTTCATTTCAGAAAGGAATATCTCTAAGCGTCATTTCTCCGAAGAGTTTGATGAGCAAAGCCATGTCTTCGAACCTGCTTTCCTCGCCGAGACCTGACCCAGAGGCTCTAAATATTTACCTTCAGGAGCTCGTGCATAACTTCGAACGGATAAAGGAAGATTTGGACTGTGAGGAGGAAATTCAAGCGAGTCTTCACAACAAGTTGGAGGTTCTAACGCGAGATAAGGTATATCAATTTTCATCTAAACGCAGCGAGTGACTCCGTAAATGCAGACGATCTTATCAAAAAGAAATTTGGGACTACATGAGACGATTTTGCATGCAGCGCACAGATTTCCAGATCCTAAGGGAGTTGAGTTGGTTGCTGATGTTGGAAGGGTAATATTTTTGCGGTTGACAGCAGAGTTAAGGTTCACCAGGCTGAAGCTGAGAATACTCTAAAAGGATTGACAACCATTGTGAAGGATATGGAAAACAGGCAGCAAGAAGTTATTAAAGCTAAAATACAGGAGCAAGCCGAGGAATTTACTAAGCTCAAGCAGCTTAAGGACACCGTTTCTACTACGTTGTTAACAATTGATGTAACTATGCATTTCAGGAGACGAGAAATTTATCTTTTTCATGTAGGAAAATCGTGAATTATTAAAAGCGTGCGAAAAGGAATTGAAGTTGTTAGAGTATAAAGAGCAGGAAATGCTGTCGAAAAAATCTGAAGGAAAATATACTTCTGAGTATATCGATGTCCTCGAGAAACTTGAGAAGTCAGCTTTGAATCTATCATCTCCTGATGAAATAACAAAAAATTACGTTAAATAGAGAGTTTATTAATGTATCTGTGGAGGAGTTATCAGACGACGATGATGATGAGGGGAATTATATTAGCATGGCACCGCTGTATCGTACTGAAAAATCGATATCATCTCCACGTAAGTCTTCAATTGGGAGGGCAGCTCGTGATTTTGATGGTCTATGAATATTAGTGGGGAAGGAGTTCGGTGCGAAAAAGAACGTAGTACCACGAAGACAGTCTTTTTCTGTGAGGTCGGAGCTCGACTCCAGAGCATTGTTCCGCCGAAACCCTAATAGAAAGGGCACGTCTCCGATAAAGGCCGAAAAATCAATTATCCCAAAAGACCATATTTTCTTTAAAATTCAAAGATTTTACAGGGGTCATCTCCAGGGGCCAAACCGCTTGGTAGACTTGCTGATTCAGAAATACCAACTCCTGTACTTCCAGGACACGAGTCTGAAAAGATCGTATGAAGAACTAAATAACATGGTAAAGTAGACGCATGATTTAGCTAATTTTAGCGATAAACTTCAGAAAGCACAAAAACAAATTCAATTGGACGCTCTCCTAAAAGATCGTGATGAGATAAAGCAAAAGATCGCAGAGAAAAGAAAAGAGCTAACTCCAAGCATGTTCACCAGTGAAAGTGCAACGCCTATTAATACTCCAAAGGCAGATTCGCCAATCAGGTAATGATGTGTGTTGAAAAAAATTTTCAACCTTGATTTCTTAGTAAAAAAAATCAGGGGTTTATGGGCCTGCAAGAAAGTTCTATATCACCTCAAAGAGACGCGAACTCCTTGGAAAAGGCTGCAACGAAACAAAAAGCCAGTCAAAAAGAAGACTCTGACGAGGAGACAGATTCGTTGGAAGGCTTCAAACATGAAATCCAGAAGAAACAAACTTTTGCAATGAGATTGTATACAGATTTCCTACTGTTATTGATGCGGTAAGGAAAGCTAACCCAACAAATGTTTGATGAGGTGGTTGTAGGTTCTCGAATCTCCTAAATGCGCTTTCTGAGCAGAGTTTAAATGGAATCCCACAAGATTTGGAAAGGATAATGAACAGTATGTCGGCACTGTACAAGGACCTTCGAGGGCAGAAAACCCCAAAACCACCTGTGCAAAAGAAGCTCCCATGGTATTCGCCTGCAAAGAGCCAGAGCCAGAAGAAGCTTCTTTCAGTAGAAACTCTAGCATTTCATGGACGTGACTATTAATTTTTTGCTTTAGCCCATTGGTACTCCTGATCATCATCGAGATGAGAATCCGAAGGATATCATGCATTTTCCTCTTTCAACACACGATATGAGGAATCTTTTTCTCTCGATATTTAATGACTGTAGCGAAGAGGCTGAAGAGTTTGTTGAAAATATAAAAAATGTAATTGTGTTGATCTCTTTTCGGTTGAAACATAGCCTTAAATCGTTTAAAAGGATCTTCTTATCTCCAATTTCCTTGAAATTGATGAAATTCGAGCATATCTGATGACGTACAGATTTTCTGGAACAGCTATTAAAGAAGAAGAAGCAAAGCAGGCAGCTTCTGATTGGCTGAAATTAAAAGACAGCAGCTCTCTCATCATTTGCAAGAGAGTCGAAAAAATGATGAATCTCTACATCGAATTCTACACAACCTTGATGAGACATCACTCTGATTGTAAATAGTCTTATTAGCAATTAATTAATAGCAAACCATCTAGTAAATTTGATTCGTCCTCGCTATCAAAGTAGTGACACCCTGGAAGATTTAGCCCTGACTTCATCAATCTCAACGAAGAAAAGAAGGAATCCTCCACCATTAGACGATTTTAGTGAATTTGTAAAAGCAGCTCAAGAGAAACGAGCGCTTGAGGTCAGAGGGGATTCGACCCCTCCGGGAAAATACCTTCGTGTTGGAAAAGCCGCCACTTTTAGAGACGAAGAAATACATGAGGACGTGAGAAAGGAGCCAAAAACCAAAGCAGAAATGGAGGAAGAGTTTTACAATAACCTTACGAGATTGGCCACGGCAACTCTTGAAAAGAGTAGAAAAGCATATTTAGGAAATTCTACCTTCAGGAAGAAAGCGAACACCTATCAAGAGAGAGAAGGGTTGAAGACGCAGATGAGCGAGAGAAATAAACCAGTCACAAAGGTTATGACAGAGCAGGTAAATAATGGAGGAGAAAATAAGTCATTGAGAATTATAGGATTTCTTTGAGCAGGAGAGAAGAGCGATAAAGCAGTTGGAGGCAGAAAATAAGGAAAAAAAGCGCCTCCAAGAGCTTGGGCTTGACAAGGAGCCAGAAAAGACGCGGCTTGAGATAATACTTAACCGGCTGATCGACTCCAAGCCTCCTTCAGAGAAGGCTCGAATGCTAAAAAATTCACATAAACTGGATCAAATCCAATTCAGTAATAACTGCCTTAGAAAATAGTTGTTTTAAGATATTTTCTCTCAAAAAAGTTGGAAGCCAAATCAAAGAAATAACGACACCTTCAAAGAACGAATTACTCTCTAAAGAATTGAAGAAGAGCCTTGAAGCTTCAAAGTTCTTGCATAATCGAACGAAAAGTGTTCAATTGAATACCAGTAATAATGTTGATTTTCGCAACAAGCTGATATATTATAATGAATCAGTAACCGATGAGCTCATGAGTCAGGATCGCAAAGAAAATGCCTTTGAAGGCAAGAGTCCAAACACTAGATCAATTATTACGCTTCAGCCTCTTTCCCCTGATAGCCAAAGTCAGGCGACCTTAAGGAAAACTGGGTCTATGGCCAGCATCTACCAGAAAAGCAGGAAAGCCAAGAAGCCTCATTCTCTAAAACAATCAATGGATAATACCAAAAGAAACCTGCAGCTAAATTTACTGTCTCCCAGGTCTGATTTACAAAAAAGAATTCACACGTCGATATCGACATCAACAACAAAAGAAAGTCATACAAGACTGCCGTCTGTTAGCCTCAAAAGTCCAAATTCGTTGAATTACACCAGATCTATTCCTACATCACCGCGCACTAATGCGCCTATAATATGGAAGAGTCATGAAATAGAGCCATTTTTGACAGGAGTTTATTCTCCCAAGTTCTTTACAACTGCTCTCGAGCCTCACGATTTTCATTTCAATTTATCTGACAAGAAACCATCCTCTGTTCTTGTAGAGCAGAAAATGAGGCCAATTGTTTAGTCTTTTTTTCAATGAATTATCTGGTGAAGTAATTATGTTGTTCTTCATTAAACTAGCAACAATTTTGTTGTTTGCAAAAACATTTATAATATATTGCTGTCACTAAAACATCTTTCCTTGAATTCACGAATCAAACTAGAGAAGATATAAAACAAAATGAGCTTAAGGATGCATATAAAATAACATTTAATAGCTCTGGAATGAAGATGGTGAGGTGTATAGGAAGCAATTTTATTATTGAGGCTTCTGGTCAATCTCATTGAAAACTAAAAAGACGTTCTCTTTACAGATAAATATAATAGGATCGTTTGCAGGAGGACAGATACAAGCAACATTGCGGAGGACATACGCAGAGCCGATTTTGAGGTAGATTGGTTGGTTTTGATCGAACTGCATAATCCGGCTCGATTCTTCCACCATCTGATCCGATTCATCTGGCATATCAATTCTATCGGTAAACCATTTTTTCGCCGACGAAGCCGAGATCTCACCGCTAAAATCTCTAAACGTCAGCGAAATTGAGTCGTGGTGGATCCTATACTGCGTCAGAACCACAGCCAAGCTTTCTAATTTTTCATTTACAAACTTGTTTTCTCTAATCGCTTTCGCGTTATATATCGAAAAAGGCTCAGGAAGTCTCGAATATTCGCCTCGATTACAAGAAAACTCGAATTCCCGAACATTGACTTGATGATATTCTAAAAGGGACCTCCAGGCAGTGCTATCAAAGATATTTTTGTGCAATGTTTTGTTCTGTTTGGAGTATTCATAGACTTTCGTATTCGGCGTTTTCTTCAAAGGCTCCTGAATCTTCTGAGGCATGCGGTCAAAACTTTTTCGAGGTGGGTTTTGAGCAGGAAAGGTATTGAACAGGCTGACTGGTTCTTTTGTGTTGGTGTAATCACTGAGTTGGATTCGAGCAGATTGCTTATTTTCTTCTTGCTCAGGAACCATGTCATTGGATATCTTCAGCATCTTCTTTATAGGAGCTTCGGGGTTCATTGAAGGTGGCTCGGATTGGGAAACTTGGTTTGATAGAAGCTTTGCTGCTAGATTAAGCTTGATGCCACCGCTGAAAGGAGCTGGTCGATTTTGAGGCATGATCTGGCTTGCAGTTGCATCAGTCGTCTGTGATTGACTTGCAACTGGTGTGCTGTTGCTCTTTTTAAATAAAGTGTCTAATGCAGATGGCCTTGATGTTTGTGAAGCTCCAGTGTCTTGTGTGTTTAACAGTTTTTCTTGGTTTAATAGTCCGAGAGGGTTGTAGCCTGGGTTTTGCTGGTTCATTGAGAGTTTGCTGATAGAATTTTTGAGGTTAAAGCCATTCATCAAATTCTAATAAAATATGAGAGATACTTTATGAAGAGGTAGATGAGATTGTACCTTAGGAGCGGTATTTTCTGTCTGCATTGGCTTATATGTGTCTTTGGAGACGGTCGTGGTAGTGCTGGAGACATCTTTTGAGAAAGCCAGTTTCTTTAAGAATTCTTGGTTCGCTTTCATTTGAATTCAGAGATTTTTGCGGATTTTGCGGTTTATTTCAATTTGATATCCGCTGAGGTTTATTTAGGCTTGATTTTTAGGCTAGCATGCAGCTAAAATTTACTAGGAAGGTGAATAATCTCATTAGAGGCTCTGAGAAGAGAAATCTCCTCGCGGCAAATCGAGAATCGCCTATAGTGATGTAATTTTGCAGATAGAAATTTCCATGCAGTAGAAAAGTATGTTTATTCCTCAAGAAATTGGTTTCAACAAAAGAGTATCCTTTTAAAATACAACCGTCAATGAGTAAAACCAATTTATAAGTTTTGTATTACTGTTTTCATGCACAAACATAGAGTTGTAACATGTAATTTTTACTAGAACAGTTTTATCGGAGTGCATCTTCAAGGAGGAGTTTTCAATGAGATTTAATTTCCATTTTTCCCAGTTTCATGACTTGATAGGAGCCTCTTTCAAACAAATTTTTATCGATATTGTGTCATCATCGCAGTACGATTTCAAAAAGTATGAATCACTTGTGGTACGGATCTTCGAATATTCAGTTTAAAATTTTCAAGTCAATTTACTATGAATAGCGAAAATATTTCAAATACAAGTCCAGAAGGCTACTTTTTCGAACGGCTTGCCGAATACCAGAAACTGAGAACTGGTAGCATCCCTTTAAAAACGCAAACAATTCTGCATAAATCCGAGAAAAGTGAGTAAAATAATATGAATTCCTTTAAATCTTTTACCTATCATCAGGAAGCATCTCCGCGATATCAGTTTCAGAAGATAAAATTTTGGCTGTGGGTTCTATACTCGGAGAAGTGTCTCTCTGGAACCTGCGCAACCAGAGAATGCTCAAGGTTCTCAAGCCTGAAGGTAGTCAAGTCAGAATATTTTATTTGATCTAATTTAAATACCTTCCAGGACTCATAACGAATCGAATCTTGCAATTATACATTTCGAAAAAGCACAACATACTCATCAGAAATGCTGGCTTAGAAATCAATATCTACAAGTGGCCACAACTCGCATTATTACGCAGTCTCGATTCCGCTCATCGAGGTGAAAGAATACACTCATGGCGCTCAATAATAATAATCGCATTCTCTCATTTTCAAAGGCACTGTTTCTTCGTTAGATATGGCTCCAAATGAATCGATGCTTGCCTCTGGGTCACAGGATACAACGATAAAGCTGTGGAATATCAGTGATTGTGAAATGATTCATTGTTTTCCGTTCGCCCACGGCAAATGTAACATTCACACAATTGATTTGAATCAGGCTTATTTCTTAACAAAATACACTTACAGCGCGAGTGAACTCACTGTGCTTTTCTCCATGCTCTATGTTTCTGGTTTCTGGGTCAACTTATGGCGAGTCTGTGAAAGTGTGGAATGTAGTTGAAAAAACATTATTCAAAATTTTGGAGAATCCGCATGAAAGTATTAGGTTCTGCGATTTCTTTTGCTAATTTGGATCAATGACAGATTCAATCTTTTGTATCAAAGTGAGTTGGGATTCTAAATTCTTTGTAACTTGCTCGGCGGACGACACATTCAAAAAATGGAATATTCAGAGTGGAGAACTAGAGCAAGAGAGGAAAGCACATATAGGAGGCGTCTCGTCTGGTGTGATTTCATCAAGTGGTAAGTATTTGATAACTGGAGGAAATGACAAAAAGATGATCGTTTGGAATGACCAGGGCAATGTGATTTGGGAAAAATCACATGTATTCAGTGCCGGTAACTTATTAGACTAGAATCAGAGTTGATTAATAACTCTAAATAGCTAATGTTGACCTCTTGAAATTGCTGCCGGATAGAACAGGAGTACTATACTGCAACAAACGGGGAATAGGATTGCTTTCGGTGTGATTTTTATTTAAGAGATGATAAGCCAAATGCTTCTTATATATTGATTATTATAATGAGACTTAGTATGAAGGATTTCTTTTAATTGTGTGTCTATGAATACTGACCGATCCTGAGGTTATGAGGAGGAATAAATCATTGCTTCTCACCACAGTATCCGAATAATTCACCAACAATAAGATTAGTCCCACAAGTCTACGTCAATTCAGACAATCAATTTCTGATTTAATGAGGTAACTCTCAATCAGACATAACTCTGATTTGAAGAATACCCGTCAGTAGAACAAACCGGTACCCAGTCAATGATTAGAATTGATCATAAAATTCTGCTGCTCACTTATTATACAAATTAAGCACATTCATTAAGGACTTAAAACAAGGAAACAATTTGATTTAATCGGGATCCAATGAATATCGGCAGATAAATGTGTCTATAATCTTTGTATCTTGCTTGCATGAGTGCTTCGAAATATCGACAGTTAATTATATTTAGGATACAAATCGAGAGACTCCAAATCTGCTATTTAATAATATGTTAACTGCATTCGGATTTCTGAAATTGCAAATTCAGGAGTATAATTCAAATGAACTCAGAAATTATCAATGCCTTCTGAGAGTTGAGTTTCGATGAGATGTGCAGAAGAATAAGAAGGCTGTGTTTTGTAGGTTAGAATAAAGCAATTGTGTATACGATTTCTTCATTTTCAATGAAATTCTCAATGCTCTTGAGGCTACATGATATATATGAGATAATTTACAATTTACGAGACTTTACTCAGCAAGAGTTTGCTTCTATATTATTTGGATCCACGAACCGATATGAAAATAGAATTAATCGATAGAATTTTACATCAAAAAGTTGGATTTACTTATTATAATCTCTTCTAATCACCGGTGATGAAGATGGTATTACAAACTCTTCATTTTTCCTAATCTATCATCCTAAATGACTATTTTCTTTTCCGAGTTCGAACTTTATTTTTGTCGAATTTTATTTTTGCAGTCAGATGCAACAATAGCTCCGTAGCTACTTTTAGAGTAAAAACAGAAAATTTGATCGCGAGCTAAAAATTCCACCGCGCCATTTGCTTATTAGCGATCTGAACTTACAGTGTTTAATAATGAATATTTCTCATCAATCTTGAAATGTAAAAAAGTGTTGCTTGATTATATCTGGCAGACAATTGAGTCAACAGAACTCTCGCACTATACGATCACATCTATAGGAACGACCGAGGAACAGCCTAGAAGGTGAACTGCAGTAAGTTTCGACTCCTTCATTCAATATTATTATTTTCTAAAGAAAATTTGAAGCTAACTAAACAATATGTTCTAAATTAAAGAGAGACTGGATTTGGGTGTAGTCATTAAGACTCGACAATAAGAGAGACGATTACACGTCTTAAATATATAAAGTGTCACTCGAACACTGAATGTAGCTAACAATTATAAAAGGACTAATATTAATAATACACCGAATGGCTTTGCCAGGCAAAAAGTTTAACTTTCAGAGCCCCAAGGACCTTGAAAATATGGTTAAAAATCATCAGAAGGTATCACAATTAGCAGCATTCCTGCTTGATTTTGATCTCTTCTTCAATTTTAGTCTCAATGACCATCGCGTTGTTATCGTTGTTTGAAATTGGAGACATATTTTGTTGTTTTTCCTTTTTGACCTGTCTGTTCTTTGCGGTGTAGCACTTGTGGCAGAGGCCAAGAGCGTATAGTCTATCATGACTGCAGTTCCATGGCTTCTTGTCTCTTCCAGTTCTGTGGTAGCAGCTTCCGCAGAGACCTCTTGCGTAATGATCTCTCTCAGGATGACCGCAAATGTTTGTTCTTCTGACATGGGAAACTTGGTTCTTGAGAACAGGGATATAAACTCCATTGAAGTTTCTATAAGTCTCGCCTTCTTCAATGCTTTCATCTTCATCATCTTCGATTTTAGTAACGTTCTTTTTATCAGCGAGCTTTATTTTCTTGTTTGAGTACTTCTTAACAAGGAGATTCCAGAGTTTGTGAGATTTCTTGTTGTATGAGCTGTAGCAATTGAAGCTCTCGAGCTTTGGAGAGTCCATTGATCCGTCGATCATTGGGCTTGAGACTTTAGTCTCATCACGGCTCGGGCTCATTGGTTTTGCTGGACTACCGATTGAAGGAGTAGATTCCGTGCTCTTGGTAGCTTGGATCTCGTTTACTTCTTCTTTGACTTGTGTTTTCTGGCCGTCAGCAATGCTGGTAGTCAGAATAAGGTATTTAAGGTAGTCTTGCATGCTTTGAATAGCGTACATACTGGCGAGTTGTGCTTGCAACATCTTAGCGGTGTCTTGTTGAATGGCTTGGGTGTTCATAGGAGGATAGGTTGATTGGAGGAGGATTTGAAGAATGTTGTTAATTTATTTATATAAATGCACTGGAGCTGTTCCTTAAATAATCATTCGACCGTTCTTAATAGAAACGGCATATTTTTCTAAGCGTTTTTATTCCTGATTTTTATTTTTCAAATCTCGAGTAAAATTGGTATCAAAAGGGTGTTTAATAAAAAAACGACCGTTGCTGATTTAACTATTTAGCAGGTATCAACTCATAACTTCAACTATCGGCTTCATAAAAAACGCATATTGATTTAATCTAAACAATCAGTAATAATGCCAAAAGAGGATATGATACAAACCAGAAAACTAAGAACTTGTCAAAGAAAGCGCAAAATAACATTGATTTACATGAATTCTGCAAGATTAAAAGGCTTTCTAAAGAGAAATTTGAGAAGCTTTTGACTAAAGGGAGAAACTTTGAGCTAACGAGCTGAGATGACAGTTGTGAGGCGGTTCCAGGTTCGTTTTTATTTAATTTAGCAAAGGGATTTAGGGGTCATAAAGCCGTTTATAATTGAGTTTTTATTGTTTAAGAAAAAAACGGCAAGCGAAATTAAATCAATTGGAACGTTGCCAGTCTCGAATCGATAACTCCTCTCGAAACGTCACTAACGAGAGTTAGTTTCTAAATTTGAATAAAAAACAACCAAAAAAACGCTCAATGAATTCACCTGAGCTACCTCAGAAATCGAAAGTGCTAAAAAGAAGTTATTGAAAGTGGTTTTCCCTTTCTTTCTGTTGAAGTAGAAGCGATGAATGCTATGAACTGATAAGAAGATTCCTCTCAAGAAAACGATTTGAAATAGTAGGGGAGGTTAGAATAAACTTTAAGGGTGAAGAATTTTCCCGGATCCGTTGCACTCAATCCGCATGAAGATGGAAAAAAGAATGAAATAAAGGCGGTAAATTTAGAAAAGTAGCTAATTGACCGCATATGAACCTGACCAATGCACATATTTCTCATAATTCAAATTGATCCAATGCGATTAGAAAGATTAGTAACAGAAAGCGAACAAGAGAAAGTAAAAATATTATACAGATGTTTAAAGCAACATAATGTCTACTAAGCGGCTAATCGGCCGAATAGAAGGCTAATGTCTTGACATCCAGACAATCAGTCAGAATTTCCACCGTCAAAATAGTGAAGTTTTTATTCAGATAAGTTATTGCAAATAGAAAAATGAGTGCCATGAGTCTCAACAAAGTTATAAATTGCAAATATTTGCTTATATGAGCTATTCAGGTACATTCAACGCAATGATTAGCAGCTGCTCTTTGAGATTTCATCAGTTTTCTGCACCTCGGTTTGGCTTCTTTACAAAATTTCTATTAAAAGTTCGAACATTATGAAAGCATGTATATATTATCGTAAATAGCTGGGAAATTGTGATAGTATTAAGAGTTATGGAAGTTGAGTTAGGAATTTCCATTTCGTTTATGAATTCTGTACTTTGACTACTAGATATTAAGTAATGCAAGGAAAATGCACATTCAAGATAAGTTCGTTTTCAGATTCCATAACTACTGTAATGAATAATGATGCGAAACTAAGGAAGACTCTAGATGTCATTCATATTGAAGATAAGGGTAGAATGTACATGTTAGCAAAGTTCTCAATCAATGGAGTAAAATTGAAAACCGTACTATTGATACAAGGATGACCTTAACAATTGGTTTTAGAAGTACCCATTCAGATTGCTGGAAGGTTGATTTCAGAAATGATTCATAATTTCTGCAAAAAATAATTGTGTTGTAGGTTGAGATATCCTCACCAAAGTTTGAAAGGTTTTCAGCAGTCCTTTTTCCTTAACTAAACCATGTCTTCCTCAATTACAACAACAGCAGCAATATTCCGTATCGCATATGTCGCACTTGGATTTTCCCATAATTATCGAATTATCAAATTCTATTCTACAAAATGGAGTTATCAGTATTTAATTTGAAATTTTGCATTCTTAGACAATAAACAATCATATCCGTATCTCATCCGTAGTTGGGTTTAGCGAAAACACTGTTTTATTGCATCTTTATCTTTTTAATGGATTCAATGTCTATTCCCAAGCGATTTAAATGTTCGCACTCCTTCATTCAAACAAAAAGAACAACAAAGCAGAAAAATACTTATATAAACCAATGAAAATTTTGAATTGTTTTAGAAAAGAGTTAGTTTTTTTATCCTCCCTCTCTTCTGTCTCATTCTCTTCTCTGCAACATTTAAGGTTCCAAAAGCGAAGCAAACGAAAAGCAAGCATTTTCAATTTAAAACCATAAAGTAACCCAACTGAACAGAGTCTTGAAACTACGAATTTGAATTAAGAAGGCACACGCCAGTCGATCGGAGTTTTTCCAACCTTTACAAGATATTCATTCGCTTTAGAGAAATGAAAAGCTTTATCAAATCCCTTATCGTAAGAATATCCTGAAGGATGGGATGTCTCAAGCACTAGATGCTTGGTACGATTCACATATTTAACTTTCTGTTGTGCAGGAACACCCCAAGCCAAGAAAACAATATTTTCACACTCCTTATTAATGACCGCGACCACCTCGTCAGTGAACGTTTCCCAACCTGCCTTCTTATGGCTCAGAGGCTTATCATACTCAACCGTAAGTATTGTATTGAGCAGAAATACCCCTTGCTTTGCCCAGCAGGTAAGATCACCAGTTTTTGGAATGGTGTTAAATTCAGGAATCGCCTGATCTGCCAGAAGACTCTTATAGATATTTCTGAGACTTGAGGGAACGGTGACTCCAGGTGGTACTGAAAAAGACAGTCCCATTGCTTGTTTAGGCTGGTGGTAAGGATCCTGCCCGATGATTACCACTTTAATGTTAGTTATAGGTGTTTGCTTAAACGCGTTGAATATTAATTGGGGAGGAGGGAAAATAACTTTGGTTCGGTACTCTTTCTTCAGAAAGGAATATAGGTTCGAAAAATATTTTTGAGAGGTAGTTTTCTTCAACGCTTCTTGCCATGAGCACAGTCCATTTACAAAGTCATCAAATTGTGGCATATCGCCTGTAGAATTTGGGTGTTGCTCTAATTTTTGCTCTTCTTGCGCAACAGGCGACTTAGCACCAACGAGATGTTCAGTAAGAGTGAGAGTAGTTTTCGTTTTGGTGGTTTTCTGCTCTTCAATGAGCATATCCTTCTTGTTTTCATCCTTTGAGGGGCTGTTGTCGCCAGTTTTTTCTATTTTCATAGGGGATTTATCAGGAGTTTTGATATTTAGTTGGGAGGAGAGTTGGCTGCTGAGGCAAGGCTCTTCGATGATAGAGTCTTCATTCTTTGGACTTGTCGCAGGTGCGGATTTCACGACAATCTTTTCTACGGCTACCTCTTTCTTGGTGGATTTGAAAAAGCTAGCAAGGCTAGTCTGCTTGCTCATAGCACGAAATATTTTTGCAGTAGAGATGATCAGCTTCGATAAGATTTATCTTCGATTTGTCTAACTATTATAAGTTCCTCCCTCGTTTTTTAAAATTAAGAAATCAGAATCGAACGAATCAATTCATAAAGAAAAAAACACTCGGTCCGTAGTGGAGTTTATATCCTGATGGAAAATAATCTAATGTGAAATGCGATTTTGTTACTACTGTCGGCATTGATCTTGGAGTTTATTGATTCAATAGAAATAATCTAAGATAAAGAAATCACTTATCGTCCATTCTGATGTCCCAATTTTGTCAGGATTTATATTGAAGGATATGATCGTTGATGAAGCAATTTGAGTTTTGTTTCCTATTTATTAGAAGTAATAAGATGAAATGTTTGTTCCAGCCTTGATTAATTTCATATTTAGATACCACGCAGGTTTCATTAGTGGATATAGAGAAGAGTGTACTAAGCATATTTAGTTAGTGTCAGCCTGCTGCAAATCTGCAATAAGGATATCTAAAAATCTAAATATCAAGCCAGTGAGAATATTTCCCATCAAAAAGACGTGATCATATCATCATTATAGCAACGAATCAAGTACATTTCTGGAGGCATAGCCCCTTATTAAGCATCAAGTTTCGAAAGAAATTAGTATTTCCTAAAGAACAAATTAATAGTTCCCCTTGTGCAGGGGTTTGATAATACTTTGTATTCTTTAATAGTTTGATTTATCAAAATAAAAATGCTTTTTCAGTTGATTCAGAAAAACAAAAGCGAAGCTGTTCCTCAAGCCAAAGCCATCCTATTTTGATATGAAGTCGAGCTTTATTGAGACCTATATTTGAAGCTTTCCACAAATATACACTAACATTTTTGAACTTTATCATCACAGGTTAATCTTTGTGGCTTCCGAAGTATCGATCCAAGCATGTGACTGCCTGGTTTATTTTTTAGTTTCTCTCCGAAACGCTAAATTATCAAAAAAAGTGGTGATTTATATCAATAGAAGACCTCCATTGTTTCCGTTAAAATATTGTTGGGTAAAATTTTTCTCAGTTGCTCATTGCACTATCGTATTGCTTTACTCTTGAAGCTCGTACCTCAGCAAAATCGAATGTCTTTAGTAACAATTTCAGGATGATTATTTCTGCTGAACGAAATTTTACACATTACTGACATTGAATTCATAGAAATTCTGTAAATGTTAGTCGCAAATAGATCAAATTGTTTCCAACAAGAGATATTTCATTTCACTAATAATGAAAAATTATGCATCTATTATCGAGTTTAGTTAATTTTTCTTGAGCAATCGCATTACTTCTTAAAATGAAATGTAAAAAATTCTTCAAAATTAAGCTGAATAAAATGCTTAAGCAATTTTATTATTGAATGAACCTCCCGGCAGGCTCTCTGGTAGCCCGAGCAATCCTGCTTAGCAGCTTCCGTCCAATAAAAATAAACTTAAAGTTCAAGGCACATTCTTTAATATTCTCATAATCACCATTATTAATTTTCTTCTGGACTAATAAGTCAGGGACTCGCCCACACTGACCAATAAAGATGAGCTAGCATATAAAACCCAATTACACAACATTTATAATTTTTTCATTACTATTTTCATCACCCTGACCCTCAAATTATACTGCCAGTTTGCAAACCTATTTTTAATGCATCCCGATAAATGGAACTCTAAAAATTCTACAACTTGCATTTTGAAAAATAAAAACTACTAATACTTGTTGACTCACCTTGCTTTCTTCTCTTCCGCTGCCATAATCTTCAATGAGAGACAACATAGAGACACTAAATTTTGGAATGATTACAAGTCTCCTGTTTTTGATTGGTCAGCAACTTCTTTCTTTTATATTCTTAAAATCTCGGTAGCGTCTTGCATCCTGGTACGCTTGCCATTTTTTTTAAGAATTGCGAGAGTATCCTAATATCGATTTTTAGAATTCACACTAAATATCCCTAAAACTCCTAAAAAAATTAATTCAAAATATTCAAAAGCTTAGCCACAGGTTGGCGAGGTCCTCAAGACCCGTTAGAATCAAATTCTAATTTTTTTGTCGTCCGACTTACATTTCTGAATAAATTAGAATCTTTCCCCATGATATCATTAACATCAGTACTTGAGCAGTTGACTGAGGTCTGTACCGGTACTGTTCATTTGGGGCCGGAAAAACTGCTTAATAGGATATTTCCATTAAATTGAATTAAACTTCTGGTTCAGTCTAAATAATTTCAATATATTTTAGCGAGCTTCGTGTTTGATATAAGTCTAATTTTTAGGATTTTAAAATTTTCAAAATGCTCCAAGAACCGATAGGAAAATTAGTTTCAGATATTGCTGCGGTTGGTCCAGAAATTGATGGAGACTCAATAATAGACGATCAAGTCGACGCGACCGAGTATATTGAATTAGAAGAGAATAAAATGGTATTTTATACAATAATCGATTAAATCATATTTCATATTTAGGAAATTGATTCAATAATGAAGCAAGGACCAGAAAGACCCAGAAATTATTCGAAAGATGGAAATATTAAAAAATATAATTTATTAGAAGAGATGCAAGGGAGGTCTCCAACACATTTCCAGCAATTATCTCAAATTTATCTGTTTCACTTGCTAGATCTCTCGAACGATCCAGAGAAGATAGCCAGGACTCAATTGAAAAGGTTAACGAACTTGATAATCAAGAAGCAAAAATTCTCGATCGACCAACAGATACTCCAGATGACTCGAAAATAGATAGTCATTCATCTCCAAATATGATTGTAAATTCTTTTTTAAATCTTATAAAATGTGATTTCATTATAACTAGGGAGGGGAAGAAATATCAGTCAACCATGCTAATGGAACTCGAAATCGAGTTGTGAGGGAACGTAGTAGAGATGAAGAAAAACAAAAAATGAAAGCTCCTGAAGTCGAAGAAAAATATGAAAAAAAGCCCGTGGCCAAAACTCAAATTACAGCTCCGCATTTAAGAAGAACGCGACATGGCCGTCCTGAGAAAATTATTTCTAGTGAAACACCAGTCGATGCTAACACATCGACCATCGAGTCTGAAAGAAAGGAACTCCCAGAGCATCTTAAGGTCAGAAGAGCTCCTGGTCGACCTCGAGGAAGGCCACAAGTTCATGAATTTGGGAAAACTGAGACCACTTCTACCATGGAAAGAAGCACTGGTAAGAGAAGAGGTGTAGGCCGCCCAAAAAAAATCATCGATAACTCAACAGACACTGTTGAGCAAAGGCAGCAGCATTCGTCTCTAAAGCGAGGGAGAGGAAGGCCTAAAAGACCTTCTGATCTTCAAGACATGCAGAATACTCCGTCAGAAAATCTGTTAAATCCATTGTCAAAAGATGATGAAGGATCTCACTCGCAAGGGGGTAGTGGTGATAATATCGAAAATGGAACGTCTGGCCTCATTTCAGGTAAAGCGACTCCGATGAGACGTGGACCAGGACGACCAAAAAAATCTAATCACAAAAAAAGAAGAGGTAGACCTCCAAAAACTCCGCAATCAGCAGGCGTTCAGTCAGAATCGTTGCCTTTGTCCGATTCCAAGCTATATTCCCTACAAAGAACGAGAGGCAGACCTAAGAAATACGATTCCGACAAAATTGAAGAAGAAGTCGTCCATCCTGTTGAAGAAAAGAATATAGAAATTTCAAAGGTTACAAGTGTTAAAGAGCCTGTACCGACTGTTGAAGACATCAAACCTGAAGAGAGTCTTGAAGTGGAGAATTACATTAGAAAACCTGTTTTTCTCAGTATGCATAATAACATCTACGGAAAAGGTGAAATTGGGGGCAAGAAACTTCGAGTAGCGTCCTGGAATCTCAGAGGGATACCTGCGGGCACAAATGTTAATCACATTGAAGAGTACATCAATGGCTCAAGGGCCGATATTTTCTGTTTTCATGATTTTAAAATTGAAGAGCGAGAGTTTATCGATCGAAATTTGGCCAAAAAATTTGAGAAAAAGTTTTCTCTTTACCTCAGATGCAATAAGTCAGATGGAACAGGAGACCTCATCTTGACTAAGATAAAGCCGCAGAATATCATCGAAGGGATGAAAATTGAGAAACATGATCTGGAAGGAAGCTTGATCGTGCTGGAATTCGATAGGCTTTACTTGGTCGCTGTTAATTTTCCAAGTTCCAGCGAAAAAAATTTGGAATGGGACGCCGATTTTATCAAAATGATACAAAGGTTGAATTCTCAGAAGAGTACAGTGATAATTGGTGACATGAACGTTCCGCGTATCAAGTCTGAGTCTTTCGAGGAAGAAGGTTTGCAGAAACCTGAGTCTACGGCAGATGAGCAGCAAAGTCTCGCTAGACTGCTCAACCTTGGGTTTGTAGACACGTTCAGACATTTTCCTCAAGAGGAAGGAAAGTGGACTACTGTGGATGAAAAATCGAAGACGAATTACGCTTTAGTGAATAAAGAGGCGTTGAAATTTACAACTGCCTCTCTGATAGTGGATAGTGTTCAGACGGGCAGTCAGTGCCCAATTGAGCTGCATCTCAAGTTGTGAAGTCTGTCACTTTGGAATATGTGGGAAAAAAGTATTATTGAGTTAAAGTAAAAATACGAGAATTATTTTTCCCAATTTATTTTTG